>Ga0136558_1000312_pt1 | contig 27950 bp, 23 predicted proteins | sample AntRauTorckE6833_FD_101391 | JGI IMG/M metagenome (GOLD analysis project Ga0136558, IMG submission 101391) | Saline lake microbial communities from Rauer Islands, Antarctica - Metagenome Torckler E6 #833 | ecosystem: Environmental > Aquatic > Non-marine Saline and Alkaline > Saline | place...
CACTGAACCTTCCACCAGACTGATTCCCAATGAGAAGTTCCCGGAGACCCCGCCCTGAGAGACTCCTTCTATTCTATAGAAATTATTTTTATTGGATTTATCAGCAGTATTTTGACGCTCAGTATAAAGCTCATCATAAGTAACGGTGGCTATTAAAGAATCTGAGGCTCCGGTTTCTTCAAGAAGTGTTCTGATCCTGCCTCCAAAAGGCTCAAGGTATGGAAACAAAATGGATCCATTTTGTGGATTAAGCACAATACCTGAAAAGTCGATCTGATTATCCGGATTCTCTGCCCCTTGTGAATCTGTACGGTCCAATCCAAGCTCTTGCAATAAGGTTTGATTTCTGCCCGGAAGGCTCGTTTCGTCCACATTACCGGTCGTATACTTAATATCTACCGTCAATCCATCCTGAGTTACATTTGAAACACCCAAAGAATAAATATTTCGCATGGTTAACGGCCAAGATTTCAGATCAGGAGTTGGGTTATTGGGTCTGATCATTTTTAAATAAGTAAGCCCTGATGACTGGGGAGATATATCACCAACTTCGATATTATCCACGCTTTCACCTGGCAGTCCCTGTCTTACAAATGATACCGCAAGATAAGCTCCTGAACTTAAGCCCCTGTTCAAAGTTATATACCCAAGTGCTTTATTGATGTTGTAGTCAGCGCCTTCCTGCAAGGGACGAAAGTATCCATTATAGAAATCATTCCCGGATACATTAAATGATTCTGCAGATGCACTCGTATTTCCACGGTTAGCCTCCAGTAGAGCATCATCAATACTGTCGTTTGCAGGATTGGGCAAGCCATAGGTTCCATCAACATTTTCAACTACCCCAAGATCCACAAAAGCCCCAGCTCGTATTGCTTCAGGATCTGTAGTATTGATCTGTGGCTCTGAGATCCAAACTTTAAGATCTGATATCTGATAAGCTTGTCCCAATTGTTGGGGGTCTGCTACATTGTTTTCAAACTCCTGCCTATTATAGAAGTCAATAAAAAAGTGCCGGTTATCCTGATACTGAGAAGGACGAATCGAAAATTGTGTTTCCTGGGAACCACCAGTTATGGTCTGGGTTTCACTTTCTCCTTTCTGCTGGGATAGAACGGAAGTAAATTTAAGTGATCCAAATTCCGTCACTGACTTGATCCCAAAAAGAGAAGCTCCGCCGCGGATAAGTGAGTTGCCTGTTTCCATCGAAACGTTACCCAGCTCAATACTTTTTATGATCTCATCTTCATAACCCTCATAAACAATGCTAAGTCTGTTCTGGAAATCAAATGCGCGCTCGGTATCCCAATCTGTAGCAATGGTTAGTTTATCACCAATGGTACCTTGTATATTTAGCTGAAGGTTTTGGTTAAAAGTAGGATCTATACGCCGCTGTAGATCCGGCTCAATGGTGGGATCATCAATATTCTGTATAGCAACCCCTACATTCATGTTAGCAGAGCCATTTACCCGCAGATTAACTGAAGGCTTCCCAAATATGGTCGTAAAAACAGAGGACTGACCTCCTGGTATCTGTAAGCTGAAATCAAGTAATCCCCTACCTGCCTGCTCTTGTTGCTTGATTTCCTGAATAAGGTCATATCTGATCTCTCTTTTCTGTTGCTCCTTTTTTAAGCCGGCATACGTTTCAAAATCATAACGGGTAGGAAATGATATATCAATTCCTGCTATTTTTCGTTCTCCTCTGTAGATACCTGAAGAATCCCATTCTGTAGAGAATATTTCTTTTGAAGAGCGAATGTAATAAAGCTTTCCCGGGTAAGTTCCTTTATAAAGCCCGATTGCTCGCTGGGGTGTGCGAAAGATGAACTTCACTCCCTCAAGAGTGCTATCCGCCTCAGATATATTTATTGCTACATCCGTGGTATCCTGAGCAGAGGCTATACCAATCATGAGCAAGCCATTCATCAAACAAGCGAATGGCAGATAATAAACTAACTTTAAAAAAGAATGCACCGGAATAATTAGGGTCTCAGTTATTATGTATTATCTGTAGCTTTAGGCGATAGGCTGATTTGGTTTTTCTTTTTTAATATTGCAAGTGATTGGTTGCGCCCGATAATACCATATATTTGAATATCTTGAAAATTAAATACCTGAAAGACTTTTTCACTCGTTATTTAAAATCCCTATCATTTACCGCTCACAAAAACATACAAGTATCTGCATACAGTGTTCAAACTAATTAACAAATTACAGTTAGATCTACTTAAAAGGCATCTTTACCCTTTTCTATTTTGCTTTTTTACGCTGATGTTTTTGTTACTGATGCAGTTCCTTATTCTTCACATCGACAACCTTATCGGCAAAGATATTCCCATTCAGGTTATTCTTGAACTGATACTTACAAATTTAGCCTATATGGTGGTTTTAGCAGCACCAATGGCAGTTCTAGTCGCTACTCTGATGGCCTACGGAAAATTCGCGGAACTTAATGAGCTCACTGCACTCCGTTCGTCAGGAGTAAATCCCATGAAAATTATTAGACCGGTTCTAGCTACCTCCATTATTCTGTGTGTGGTGCTTGCCTGGTTTTCGAATAATATACTACCGGAAGCCAACCAAAAGGCACGATCTCTATTTATTGATATCAGAGTAAAGAAACCGGGATTTGAATTAAAACCGAATATCTTTTACGATGGCATTGAAGGTTATACTTTCCTCGTTGAACAAATTGATGGAGCTACAGATAGTTTATACAATGTTACACTATTTCAAAAAGCAGAAAACAACAGAGATCGAGCCTATATTATTGCTGAGAAAGGCCTTTTGGTCAGTAAAGGTAGCCAGGCTTTAAATTTACACCTCATCAATGGTTACAGTCTAAAATTTTCCCAACCAAAAAGAGGCAGTAATGAGGTCATAGAAAGAAATACATTCGACAAGCACATCATGACGCTGGACCTTTCTGATCTTTCCTTTATGCGCTCTGACCCCGAGGACCGAAACCGTAGCGACCGTACCATGAGTTCCAGAGCTATGCTTGCTGTGGTAGATTCACTTTATCGTGAGATTGATAGCCAGGTTTCTTTGGCTGGAAATGATATAAGTTTAAACCCTACAGAAGATAACGAGGGACAAGGATCCTTTTTTGTGCAACAGCGAATGCAAAATGTAAGTCAAGGCGAGCCTATATCTCCTATTGAAAGTAGCTACCTTATTTCTAGCAATTTTGATAATGCCAATACACAGCAGTCTCTATTAGCAGAATCTGCCCGGCAACTCACGGAGTATAAGAACCAGTTTGAATCCATCCATTCCAATATTGAATGGCGTGAACGCAGAATTGCTCGTTATTTAGTAGAAGTGCATAAAAAACTATCCATACCCTTTGCTTGTGTTGTGTTTATATTATTTGGTGCTCCGGTTGGGATCATGACCAAAAGAGGCAATTTTGGCTTCGCTGCTCTTATCAGTACAGTGGTATTAACATTCTACTGGGTGGCCCTTATACAGGGTGAAAAGTTAGCCGACCGAATGGTCGTTTCTCCTTTAGTAGGAATGTGGACGTTCAATGTCATACTATCTGTAGCCGGGATGTATCTCATTTTCCACTTAGCTACCGGTTTCAGTATTAAAAATATCTTCAAGAAAAGTGATCAATAATTTCGATAAATATATTTTTTTGAGACTTATGGGCATAACAGCCGTGGTGCTGCTTATGCTGATCTTCATTTTTATCATGATCGATTTCTCGGAGAATAGCGACAATTTTGCTGATAATGGTGCCGAGATGGCTGAGGTCATTAATAATTACTACCTCAATTTCATACCTGAGATGATCCGGCTTGTATCTCCCGTTGCCGTATTTGTGGCCTGTTTATTTTTAACAGGCCAGCTTTCGGACCGGTTGGAGATCACTGCTTTAAAAGCAGCCGGAGTCAGCCTTTACCGCCTTATCCTTCCATATATGGCTTTTTCTTTGCTATGTGCGCTTAGTATCAGTCTTTTGGATGCGTTTATAATTCCAAAGTCCAATACTGAACGTATTGCCTTTGAAGAGCGCTATTTGCAAAACAAAACCGAACGTATCGACCAAAGTGATATCTACCGCCAGCCATCCCCAAACACAAAATTACAGATCAATTACTTTGATAAAAATCAGCAGATTGCTTACAGAGTTCGTTTAATTGATTTCAATGATCAGCAGGGTATTACCCGAACTACAACTGCTAACAGAATGGAATGGGTAGATTCCACGCAGAATTGGAGGCTTGAGAATATCACAGAGTTAACCTTTACCGGGAATGGGTACCAGGAAAAAACTTACACTGAAAAAGACACCGTCCTTAATATCTTTCCAAGAGATCTTGCCCGAACAACTTCTGATATCTATCAGCTAACCTACCCCGAAGCGATGGATTATATTGCCTCCATTGAACGAAGCGGGGCCGGGGGAATTGAAATACCTCAGGTGCAATTTTTTGGCAGACTGGCGTACCCCTTCTCTATAATCGTAGTAAATATAGTCGGGTTTGCATTTGCCAGTGTTCGAAGAAGAGGTGGGAAAGGTGCCTATCTGGCTGCCGGACTAACCATCAGTTTTCTATATCTTGCTTTTATGAAGATCATTGAACCGTTTGGTTATTACGGAGCATTATCACCTGAATTGGCTGCCACCCTGCCCCATATCTTTTTCTTTATAGTAGGGATCGGTTTACTGATTGAGGCCAAGAAATAACTTCACCTTTCAGGATTGAATTTCATAAATCGAATGCTCAGGCTTCAGGTTGTGGCCCGCGGTACATATGCATATCCACCTTATCTTTGTTAGAAATGGCACCGTGTTCTTTTTCATACCGGGAAACATTATCATTTAAGGCATTCGCAAGTCTTTTCGCATGATCTGGAGTAAGGATCATTCTTTTCACCACTTTCGCCTTTGGTACCCCCGGCATCACCGCAATAAAATCCAAAATAAATTCTGAAGGAGAATGCGTGATCATTACTAGATTAGAATACGTACCGGTAGCCTCCTCTTCTTTGAGTTCAATTTCCATCTGCCCGGGATTCATCGTCTGATCTTTTTTAGCCATGATTCTCTTTTTTCACTGTTAAAATTAGTCCAGGAAACCCTGCTCTTTCATCCATTCATCATTATATACTTTATGGATATATCGTGTTCCGCTGTCAGGCATTATGATAACCATTAAATCATCCTTTCCTAAAGGATTTTCCTCAATATAGTCCAAGGCTCCTTTTAGGGCTGCTCCACAAGACCAACCTATCAGCATACCTTCTTCACGAGCCAGTCTTCTGGTGATCAATGCAGAATCCTTGTCATTAACCTGTACTACATCATCTACATAATTAAAATCAATGGTTCCGGGAATGATATCCTCTCCGATCCCTTCCGTCATATATGGTTTGATCTCATTCTTATCAAACTCTCCGGTCTCAAAATATTTTTTATATACTGAGCCGTAGCTGTCAATACCAATCACTTTAATATCCGGGTTCTGTTCTTTCAAGTATTTACCAACTCCTGAAATAGTTCCACCCGTACCCATACCTGCTACATAATGGGTAACCTTACCTTCGGTTTGTTCCCAGATCTCCGGACCAGTCGTTTCATAATGAGCAATGAGATTGCTTTTGTTATCATACTGATTGGGGTAATATGAATTTTCAATTTCCTCACTCAAACGCTTGGCAACCGAATAATAACTGTCAGGGTGATCTGCCTCTACATTAGTCGGACATACGATCACTTCGGCACCCAATGCCTTCAGCAGGTCAACTTTCGTTTTGCTTTGCTTATCGGTAGTCGTAAAAATGCATTTGTAGCCTCTATTTACTGCCACTAATGCCAGTCCCATTCCTGTATTTCCTGATGTTCCTTCGATAATTGTACCGCCGGGCTTAAGCAATCCTTTTTCTTCTGCATCATCGATCATCTTGATCGCAATTCTGTCTTTGATACTGTGCCCGGGATTGAAATATTCTACTTTAGCCAGCAAGGTGCCTTCAGAGTTTCCATTAACATGATTAAGTTTGATGAGCGGTGTATTCCCAACCGTCTCAAGTATGGAATTGTGATACATGAATTTCTTTATGTTGATGATTGCTTTTTGAACCTTCCAAAACTAAGAAATAATTTAACGATAGGCTGAGGAATATTTTTAGTTATCTCTATTTATATCTCAATATCTTCTAATATCAAAACAGTTTGTAATCTCGCAGTTTTATCTCGTATTTTCTGAGAAACATTTTACCCAATCCCAGATATGTTCATACATCAGCAAAAACCTAAAGACTTTGACTGCGGCTACAATCTTGATCTCATGATCGCTGCTCTTCCCCGAATTGAAGACACCCAGGAACGTGTTTCCTATGCCAAGCGCGTGGTTGGCCTCATAAAACAAAGTCACCCCACCTGGGTAGATAAAGACGGTAAAAGTGAAGCAGCCTGGGAGCATTTCTTTAAACTCGCAGAATATGATCCGGATGAGTATGGAATTCATAACCCATATGCCACCGGTGATAATGACGATGCAGAGTAACCATTCTCCCTATCCTTTTCTCTTTTAAAGATCGGGCGCTAAAAATAGTTTAACATTGCTGTAATTTTCCGTACTTTCATTTTAGATTGAAAATTAAATCAGCTTGATATGGATTCAGCGAATCCGAGTTTACAAAACGAAGTAAAAGAGTGTTTTAGAGAACAGATCTCTGAACTGGCTTTAAATGAAGCCATCGATCTCATCTCAACACACTCAAAAAAGAAATTCGAGTACCTCTCTTTTTCTATTCAGATCCCTTCTGTGGATGCTCTGGCTGTACTTGAGCAGAACAAAAAAACTAAAGGTTTTCAGTACTATTGGGAGAAACCCAGCGATGAATTTGCCATAGCTGCTGCAGGTTCTCTTCACAGAATTCAAACTACAGGGGAAAATCGTTTTAGAGAAGCCTCATGTAAAGGAAAGGATTTGCTCTCAAAAGTTTATCACATCTCTACCTTAAAACACCCTCTGGCATCTGTTCATTTGTTGGGTGGGTTTTCATTCTTTGATCATAATATCGGTAAGCAGTGGAGAAATTTTGGAGCCGGTTCTTTTACGCTCCCGGAATGGGTTTTAGTTCAAAACGGCAAAATCAGCGTTCTTACAATCACAAAGAAGGTCACTGCTGCTTCTACAAAAGATGAGATCTATGAAGACTTCCAGAATACGCTGGATCATCTCGACTCTATTTGTGATGCCGGGACCTATACTATCAATCCAAAAAGGTCCTACGAAGCTACTATTGATACTCCCGACATTGATTCTGATGCTTACAGACAATGGACAAATTCCGTTGAAAGTGCAACCGATCTCATTAAAGCTAAAGAGTTCAAAAAGATCGTTTTGGCTCGTGAGTTAAAGGTCAAGTTACAAACCCCTGTTTCTGATACCCGAATTTTAAATCACCTTCGTACCCAATATCCGGATTGTTATTCCTTTTTGATAAGTCAGGACGGTGAATCCAGTTTCATCGGTAGTACTCCCGAACGGCTTGCTTCGTTCAAAGAGCGAGAGGTACTGACCGAAGGACTTGCCGGTAGTATTTCACGTGGCAAAACAGCTTCTGAAGATGCTGTTCTGGAACACCAATTGCTTCACAGCCAAAAAGATCTTAACGAACATGCGTTTGTTTTAGATGCTATTGAAGAAAACCTTCAACGATATTCTGATGTTTTTGAACACCCGGTTTCGCCCGGTATCAAAAAACTTTCCAATGTTCAGCATCTTTATACTCCGGTTCACGCCAAGATAAAAAAGGGAGTTTCCCGAACCGAAGTATTGTCAAAACTTCACCCTACACCCGCGGTGGGCGGATACCCACGCGAAGCAGCAATGCCTTATATCAACAAGCTCGAACATTTTGATCGGGGATGGTATGCCGCTCCGGTTGGCTGGATAAATGCCCATGGCGAAGGGGAATTTGTGGTCGCAATTCGAAGCGGATTAATTAATACTAATGAAGTGCGATTTTTTGCAGGATGTGGTATTGTTGAGGACTCAAAACCTCAAAAAGAATGGGATGAAACTAATTTGAAATTCATCCCGATGTTAACCGCGTTGGAACATGCAAGAAAATGAACCTCAGAACGTAGCATTTTACTGGAGCACACTTTTTGTACGCTCTTTATTTGAAGAAGGAGTACAACATGTTGTTATTTCTCCGGGATCACGTTCTACCTCCCTTACCCTCGCCTTTTCAGCTCATTCAGGATTTACCAAGCATATTGCCATAGACGAACGTTCAGCCGCTTTCATGGCACTTGGGATGGCAAAGTCTACCGGTAAACCAGCAGCGTTGGTTTGTACTTCCGGAACCGCTTTAGCTAATTATTTCCCTGCAGTTATTGAAGCCTCTCAGTCCGGCGTACCGCTTATTATTTTAAGCGCTGATCGACCTGCTCATTATCGGGGACTTGGCGCTTCTCAAACTATAGATCAGGTAAAGATCTTTGGAAATTATCCGGTATTCTTTCACGAAGCCGGAGAGCCTGACACAAACAACCGAAGCCAAAAAAGGCTTAGGTTAGCGGCAACCCAGGCAGTACAACAGTCGGTAGATAAAGGCGGTGTTTCTCATCTGAATTTCCCTTTTTCAAAACCCTTTGAGCCCGATGTCAAATTTCTGAAAGAGGTGGAGTTTGAAAATGAAAAACGATCACGAAAGTTATCTCCAAAATATTCTATAGAAACCGGATCTATCGAAATGGGAGAAACCTTTTGGTCTGATCTCATTTCAGCAGAACGACCTTTGATCATTGTTGGACCAACCTCTCCTTCCGATCATATTGACTGTATCACTCCCCTTGCCCGCGCTTTAGAGGCACCTATAATTGCTGAACCGGGATCGCAAATCCCTACCTCTCGACATACAATTCAGGGCTTTGAGGGATTTCTGAAACAACCAGGGAATCAGGATAAGTTTGAGCCGGATCTTATTTTGAGGTTTGGCCAGCAGCCGGTGAGTAAAGGTGTTAATCAGTATCTGGATCGATTTTCTGAGATGATGCAAATAAGTTTTATGAATCCCAACCAGTGGATCGATGGCAGCCTTAGTTCTCATAAACAGGTAAAACTTAACGGGCCTCTTCATATTCCCGAAATAACCGGTTCTGCTGATAAGGGATGGCTCAAAAAATGGAAAAAAACGGAGAAGGATTTTAAAGTATTCAGGGAAGAACATTTGCACCCCTCCACTCCTATTACCGACGGATACGTTTTTTCAAAGGTCACTGAAACACAGCCTAAGAAATCATTCGTGATGCTCTCCAATTCTTTTCCGGTTCGTGATATGTCTCTCTTCGGTGAATTTGATGGTAAGGAAATGTATGTAAATCGTGGAGCCGCCGGTATTGATGGCGTTATTTCAACAGCTGTTGGGTTAAGTGTTTTCAATGAAAGACCCGGGATATTAATGATTGGTGACATTGCATTTCTACATGACACTAACGGACTTTTGTTAGCTAAAGAAGTGAATCAACCCTTGGTGATTGTAGTATTGAATAATGGTGGTGGTACGATCTTCAGGATGCTGCCTGTTCACAAGATAAAGGATAAATATACCGGCTATTTTGAGACTCCACAGAAAGCTAAAATAGCCGCTTTATGTCGCGCACATAACATTGACCATACTTTAGTTTCGAGACCGGAACAAATTATTTCTACCTTTGATAAACTGATAGAGAAAAAAGGAGTTCATGTTATGGAATGTATAACCGGTGCTGATGAATCGATGGAACAACGCCGCGCGCTTTGGGAATTTAAACTGAACAAAGGCTCATGAACATTCGTGTTCGCGGAATTTCTTACCATTTTGAAGTTCACCAGCAAAACAAACAGCTGCCTGCACTGATATTGCTACATGGATTTATGGGAAGCGGAGAAAGCTTTAAACATTTAATTCCAGAGTTGAAAGAATTCTGCAATCCCATCACTGTCGATCTGCTGGGACACGGTGAAACGGAAGGTGCAGAATTACACTACCGCTTTTCCACCAAAGAACAAATTGCTGACCTCACCAAATTGATGAGTGAGCAACTTCAACTCCCTCTTTTTCTGTATGGATATAGCATGGGTGGCCGTTTAGCACTCCAGCTCGCGCTGCATCGACAAGATCTATATTCCGGGCTGATTCTTGAAAGCAGTACGTTTGGAATAGAAGACGAGACAGAGCGTCAAGCCCGTCAGGCATTGGATGCCCGCAGGTCGGATGCGATCTTAGGCAATTTTGAGGGATTCCTGAACGACTGGAAGAAAATGCCTCTTTTTGAATCTTCAACAGCAAATGAGGAATTACTTGCTTCAGCTGAAGCCATTCAAAAGCAGCAAAATCCATTTTGGCTGGCAAACAATCTCCAGGGATTCGGAACCGGAACGATGCCATGTGTAAGAGATCGTTTGTCAGAGGTCGTTATCCCCGTACATCTGGTTGCCGGAGAAAAGGATTCCAAATTTATACACCTGAATCGGCAAATGGAAAAGGAATTGACTGATGCTAAACTTCACACTGTTAAAAACGCCGGGCATCGTGTACATTTGGATCAGCCTGAGATCCTGATCTCTCATCTAAAATCTTTCATTCAAAAACTTGGTTAATCATGAACTGGGAAACGGTAAAAGACTACGAAGATATCACCTACAAAAAATCGAATGGTGTTGCACGCATTGCATTTAACCGGCCGGAGATCCGGAATGCATTTCGCCCCAAGACAGTCTTTGAATTGTATGAAGCCCTGAATGATGCCAAGGAAGATAATGACATAGGTGTTGTTTTATTGAGTGGAGAAGGTCCTTCTTCAAAAGACGGAAAGTGGGCGTTCTGCTCAGGTGGGGATCAAAATGTCCGTTCCAAAACCGGGTACAAAGCCGATGATGGCATTGCCCGATTAAATATTCTTGAGGTGCAGCGACTCATCCGATTCATGCCTAAAGTGGTAATCGCAGTTGTTCCGGGATGGGCTGTTGGCGGCGGTCATAGCCTCCATGTAGTTTGTGATCTCACCCTTGCCAGTAAAGAACACGCCATATTTAAACAAACCGACACCGATGTAGCCAGTTTTGACGGTGGATTCGGTTCTGCACTTCTTGCCCGTCAAGTAGGACAGAAACGTGCTCGCGAGATCTTCTTCCTCGGGACCAGCTATTCAGCTCAGGAAGCCTTTGAAATGGGCATGGTCAATAAGGTGGTGCCTCATGATGAATTAGAAGAACTAGCCTATGAGTGGGCTCAGGAGATCTTGACAAAAAGTCCCACCGCTACCAAGATGGCTAAATTTGCCTTGAACGCCATTGACGATGGCATGGTTGGACAACAGATTTTTGCAGGAGAAGCAACGAGATTGGCTTATATGACCGACGAAGCAGAAGAGGGTCGCAATGCCTTCCTCGAAAAACGCAAGCCTAACTGGGACAAGTTTGATCGCTCCCCTTCTTAGTTTTATCATTAATAATCTAAAGAGCCCTCATATGGAAATCCAACACAGATCTACCGAAACAAAAGGTGAATTTTTTATCGAAAAAGATGGAAAACGAATTGCTGAAATGACCTACTCAAAAGCCGAGAAAAGCAAGATCATCATTGACCATACTGAAGTTTCAGATGAAGGTCGTGGTAAAGGATATGGCAAGCAATTGGTTGAGAAAGGAGTTGAATTTGCTCGTGAAAACGATCTTACGATCATGCCCCTATGCCCTTTTGCCAAGGCTATCATCAACAAAACCCCTGAATTTCAGGAAGTTTTATAGTAAAAAGTAAAGTTATCTCCAGACTAAGCTATTTCTAACTAAGAATCGGTTATTGAATAGGATAGGAATTCCTGCGCTGTCTTTAACAGCGTGAATATGAAGATGAGGCTCAGATGTATTTCCCGTATTTCCGACCTTCCCTAAGAGTTCTCCAACTTTAACAAAGTCTGCACTATCTATAACTATGCTGTTTTGTTTAAAGTGAGCCATTGTGACATTAGCATCACCACAAGCTAAAACAACGTGATTACCCGCCGGGTGCCCATCCCCTCTTTCCGGTGGAGCCATATCAGGATTACCTGTTGTAACATCTAAAACCTCCCCATCACAAGGGCTGTAAAGATTCTCTCCAAAAATAGCATAACGGTCCAATTCCTCAGGATGAACTCCCCAAATCCTGGTTCCAACCGCATTCAATTTTGATATGTCCAGAGCATAGGTTTGTGTTTTACTAACATTGTGGTAATTAATAAGTGGATTACTTCCACCATGTCCAACAATATAGATTCCATCTTTCATTGGAAATTCCAATTCAAGAGCTTGTTCATCTACCGAGTATCCTGTTAGTCCCCAAATACAGATTGGGAGAAAAACTATGGCCATAAGAATCTGAGTGACTGTATATGTAATTCTCATCCAGCCATCCCCAAGATCACACTTGTCCATGCTTGAGGACCTATAATCCATGCAAAACCTACCAAAGACCCGGTAGAAAGAACTTGAAGGATAAAGTTAGAGCGGCTTAAGGGTTTGGTTTGATAAAACCATAGTATAAACAGGAGTGGCAATAACACTTGGATTAATAGTAAGAGAAAGTATGTCATCATTGATTAGATTTGTTCTGATTTTTATATCTGTCTGTATTCATGCCCCTCAATTATAAATTCTAAAGTTACATTATTCATATCTTATGGCATCAACCGGAGTTAAATTAGATGCTTTCCAGGCAGGATAGGTGCCAAATACCACCCCAACTATGACGGCTACTATCAATACCACCCCAACTGTTCCTACACTCAGTGCTGCCTGAAATCCAAAATCTGTAAAACGGTTTATAATTTCAACCAATGCAAATACTCCAATTACACCAACAAACCATCCTATTATACAGCCCACAATGGAGATGGTCACGGATTCTGAAATAAACTGCATTACAATATCTTTCTTCCGGGCGCCAGTTGCTTTACGAATACCAATTTCTTTAGTTCTTTCCGTTACCGAGATCAACAGAACATTCATGATTCCTATCCCTCCCACCAGAACAGATATCCCCGTTATTGCTCCCATCACTAACTTGAATACTAAAATACCCTGTCGAAATTGCTCTGCTCTTCCTTCATAGGTAAAAACGGTAAAAGCCTCTCTGCCTTCTTTATAATTTTCGTTCAGCCAACTTTCTACAGCTGATCTCATTTCAGGTAATTCCTCAATATTACGGCTTTTGAATGCCAGGTTTGGGCGATGAGTTCCAGATACATTCTTAAGGTATGTGCTCACTGGGATCATAGCCTGAGCGCCTCTTGATTCATCATTGTAGATCCCTATTACTTCATATGACTTCCCCTCAAAGCTGATAAATTCTCCAATCATTGACTCAGGATCATCGGTCCAGTTCTGTGCCAATGGTAAGGTTAGAACTGTTTTTTGAGATGCTTCAGCTACATCACGCTCGGAGAAATAACTTCCAAGAATTTCAGTTTTTGAAAAATCAGGTACGTTCTCGAGTGTTGCCTGAATATAGATGGCCAAGGTCGAATCTTTATAAGAAGCCATCCGTGAGCTCTGATCTAAAAGCTCAACAAAGCCCCACGGCTCAACTAAATGCTCCACTTTTCGAGCAGTCTCTATATCAAACTTATACACTGTATCTCTGGGTACTCTTACTCCATTAACTACATCAATGGCTTTAGGGGTTACCGACATCATTTGAATAGACGTGGTGGTTTCAATTTGCTCCCTTCCCGTTTTCTCCAAGCCATCTCCTAATGCAAGAATAGCGACCAATGACGCCACTCCAATGATGATGCCAAGAGTTGATAAAAAAGTATGAAGTGGATTAGCTTTTATATTTTGGAGGGCGATAGAAACCGATTTTATTATTTGCTGCATACGATCATTTTTAGATTAACCCGTTGATGTACGCCGACTTTCCCCTCCTTGTTTCATTAACAAAAAAAGGTCTTGGTTTAAACCAAGACCTTTCAAATGATAATAAAGGAATGAACCGGTTACATAGAATCTAATCCGGCCGATGACATTATAGCTCCCATAAATAGGAATGCAAAAATAAGATAGAGCACAAAGAATGCGGCAAAAATAATTAGTGTGGCTTTGGCCCAGTTCTTTTTATTTGGATTGGTGCTATCACTAAATGACCAAACCAATAGCATAATAAAACCTACCATTGGTATAAAAGAAATGAGTACCGAGATAACCCAGTCTTTTAAACTCATTACTGGTGCAGTTTCCCCTTGTACATGTTCCATTTGTATCTCCGTTTTGTTAGATATTAAACAGGAATATCTGCAAACGGAAAGATTCTTACAAATCTATGATCAACAAAGTTTTAGCTATTTGATGTAAATGGTCATGGTGTGTGTTTCTGATGAGACCAGAAAATGGGCATCTCCCCAGGACGCAGGTCCAAATCTACCACGGGCGTCATTCGAAAATCCATAGGCTTCTTTGGGGATTCCCAGTAAATTCGAGTCTAGTTCACCATTTGTGTTTTTATCATGATAGACTGCTATAGCATAATTTCCATAGGGCAACTCTTCCTCATCCCAGATCAAGCTAGTTCCTTTAACAGGAAGTACTACAGCGTGAAGAGGCTCCTCTTTTCTTTTATAAGCCTCTTCCGAATCAAAAACAGCGATGCGTATCTCGCCTATCTCCTCTTCAATTCCTTCGATCACAAGTTCAAAAGCAGAGCGCTTTTCTTCGGGATAGGAAATTTCCTGAGCTGACAGTGGTAATACCAGAATTAAAAAGATAAATGCGCTAATACAGCTTTTCATAAATAACTCAATAAAAAATACGTTGGTTAAGAAATGTTAAGTTATGAAACCTTTATTTCTCAAAATAGTTTCGCTCCGTTTTTCACACGTTTATCAGGAACGGCCAGAACCACTCTTTCTTGTTCATCGGGAAATCCGGTTACCAGACATTCCGACATAAATGGCCCGATCTGCTTTGGAGGGAAGTTGACAACAGCTATCACCTGTTTACCCACCAGTTCATCAGGTTTATATAATTCAGTGATCTGAGCCGATGATCTTTTGACTCCGATCTTTTCTCCAAAATCTACGGTAAGTTTGTAGGCAGGTTTATGAGCTTCTGGAAATTCATTCACTTCAGTGATGGTTCCAACTCTAAGTTCAACTTGCTCAAATTCATTCCAGGTAATTTCTTTCATTTTTGCTGCAAAGTAAAAAACCCTGCCTCCTTTCGAAAACAGGGTTTGTAAATAAATGATCGTTCTTACTTGATGAACAACATCTCACGATATACCGGCAGCGGCCAGTAATCGTCCGCTACATATCGTTCAAGGAAGTCAATGGAGTCACGAATGTCTTTCATAACAGGAAGCACTTCAGATTCAACCTTAACGGCATGTTCAGAAGTATCCTTGTATTTCATCTTGGCCTGAACATCAGCTAAGGTATCCAAAGACGCTCCCAACTTGTTCAGTTCGTTGTTCACTTTGGTAAGCATGGTTTTGGCTCCGGAATTTTCGAGACCCAGCGCATCAGCTTTTTCAACTGCTCTTGCCAGCTCGCCAATATATCTTACCGTAGCCGGATAAATCATGGTTTTGGCAATGGACTCAATGGTATCCACCTCAATCGTACGGGTAGTAATATATTGCTCAGTCCAGATCTCTTTTCTGGAATGAACTTCTTTTTCATTCAGCACCTTATACTTCTTGAACAGCTTTACGTTCTCTTTCTTGGAGAGATAGGGGATCGCTTCAGGAGTAGTTTTCAGATTCAGTAATCCACGTTTCTCGGCTTCTTTTTGCCATTCATCGGCATAACCGTCTCCATTAAAGATCACCGCCTTGCATTCATTCAATCGGCTACGAAGAACGCTTGCAAGAGCTTTTTCTATAGATTCTCCTTTTTTAGCTTTTTTAAGATCTTCCGTCATGTCATCGATCGCTTCAGCAATAACAGTATTAAGCACTACGATCGGGAATGATGGAGACTGATTAGAACCCAAAGCACGGAATTCGAATTTATTTCCAGTAAAAGCAAACGGTGATGTTCTATTTCTATCCCCGGCGTGTTTTGGAAGATTTGGAAGAACCGGTGTCCCCAATCCAAGCAATCCACCTTGTTTCGAGCTTTTTGCTCCACCATTTATCAACTGTTCTACAATATCACCCAACTGCTCCCCGATAAATGAAGAGATGATAGCCGGAGGCGCTTCATTTGCTCCCAAACGATGGTCATTCCCGGCATGGGCAACAGAAATTCGAAGCAGATCCTGATGACGATAAACTCCAAGAAGTACTGCTGTAAAGAAAAATAAGAATTTCATGTTCTCGTGCGGACTTTCACCCGGCTCCAGTAAATTATCACCTTCAGCCGTAGAAAGTGACCAGTTCAGATGTTTTCCGCTACCGTTTAATCCATCGAAAGGTTTTTCATGCATAAGGCATTCAAGGCCATATTTCTTAGCTACCTTTTTCAACACCATCATTGTTAACTGTTGGTGATCTGCTGCAACGTTGGCAAGCTCAAAGATCGGGGCCAATTCATACTGACTTGGAGCCACTTCATTGTGACGGGTTTTGACAGGAACACCAAGCTTATATAACTCTTTTTCGGCATCCAGCATGAATGAGAGCACGCGCTCGGGAATAGATCCAAAATAATGATCATCAAGTTCCTGACCGCGGGGAGGTTTTGCACCAACCAGCGTTCTTCCTGAAGTGAGAATATCAGGGCGGCGATATACGAATTCCTGATCGATCAGAAAATATTCCTGTTCACATCCTACTGTTGAACCAACTCTTTTTGATTCAACCCCAAATAATTTCAAAGCTTCTTTTGACGCTTTATTAAGCGCATCGTTTGAACGAAGCAGAGGCGTTTTATGATCAAGAGCCTCTCCCTTCCACGAAGCAAAAGCAGTAGGAATACAGAGATAAGTTCCTTTTTGGTTTTCCACAATAAAGGCCGGAGATGTGGGATCCCAGGCCGTATAACCGCGAGCTTCAAATGTGGGTCTCAATCCCCCACTCGGAAAGCTCGACGCATCCGGTTCTCCCTGAATGAGATCTTTTCCTGAAAAGACTGCCATTGCTCCACCACCCTGATTTGGAGTGATAAAACTATCGTGCTTTTCAGCGGTAGAGCCTGTAAGCGGCTGAAACCAATGTGTGTAGTGAGTAGCTCCTTTTTCGGTAGCCCAATCTTTCATTGCCAGGGCCACGGCATCTGCAACATCAATATTTAGTGTCTGCCCCTCATCGATCGTTCTTTGAAGGTCTTTCCATGCTGACTTTGGAAGTCGCTCTTCCAGTTTATCTAAGGTCAGAGTATTCTGTCCGAAGATCTCTGGAATATCCATTGTTGAATTTTCATTTTCACCCGGACGGAAGTTCCGTGCAGCAGCTAAATTATCATATCGTTGAATCGCCTTGGCCATGATTTTTAAGAAAGTTTAGTTATTAATTAAAAATGACAGCCAAATATAAAGTTAATTTTATGTTTTACTCAATTTATTTAGACATTTATTTTTGAACAATTAATTATAGTAGGCTTTATTCATGATTCCTTTAATTTATTTTGATAAAAGCGCTTTTTACCCCGGCTACTCTTAATTAATTTTTTTGTATCTAAAGCATCACTTCACTTTTTAAGCCATATGCAAAAACAGTATCTTCCGCATAGAAGTTATCCACACCTATTCACTAAAATTATTTCACGTTGAGTACATCAAAACTGAGTCTTTGGATCGAAGCCGCTCGCCCTCAAACATTAGCCGCAGCCATAGTTCCCGTTTTGGTTGGAGCTTCCCTAGCCTTTGAAACAGAAGTACTGAACTGGACGAATACTACGGTCGCTTTGATCTGCGCTATGCTGATTCAGGTCGGTACAAATTTCGCAAACGATTATTTTGATTTCGTAAAGGGATCAGACACCGATGAGCGCATAGGTTTCAGACGTGCAACTGCAGCGGGACTCATCTCCCCAAAAAAAATGCTGAATGCCACCATCCTGACTATGGCACTGGCTTTCTTCCTTGGATTATACCTGGTTTGGTCAGCCGGCTGGATCATCCTCATCATTGGACTGCTTTCTCTTCTATTTGGTATACTATACACCGGCGGACCTTTTCCTCTCGGTTACAATGGCTTGGGTGATATATTTGTATTCCTTTTTTTTGGGATCGTTGCTGTAATGACTACCTATTATATAAATGCCCTGGAATGGTCTGAAGCTTCTTTTTGGGCATCATTGGCTGTAGGAGCGTTATGTGTAAATATCCTTGTCGTCAATAATCTACGGGATGTAGAGCAGGATAAAATATCAGGGAAAAAAACCCTCGGTGTTTTATTCGGCGAAAGTACTTTACAGATCGAATACACCTCAATGATGTTATTGGCTTATGCCATTCCTCCTCACTTTTTTTTCCGTTTGGGATATGACCTTTTGATCTTCTTGCCCATGCTTGCCCTCCCTCTTGCCGGCTATTACGTTTACAAGATCTGGACCGAAGAGGACAAAGCACAACTCAATCCCCTGCTTGAAAGAACGGCACAATTCATGGTTATTTTTGGTTTGCTTTTCGCTATTGGTATTATATTGAACTGATGCTAAAAATCTATACATATCGCATTCCTTTTGCATCCCCCTTTCGGGTGGCCGGAAATGAGTATAGCCATAGAAAAGGCATTATTTTAGTTTATCAGGATCAGGATTTGGGGATCGAAGCTTATGGTGAAATAGCTCCCTTGCCGGGCTTTTCACAAGAGAACTTAGACGAAGTTAAAGAAGTGCTTTTATTGAACAGAGAGCATCTTCAAAAAACCATTCCTTCGGAAGAAGCCGGGGATACACTTCAAGTACTCGACCAGATCCACCAGTTTCCATCCCTTAGTTTTGGGCTGGATACACTGCTTCATGACTTAGCTGCCAAGCGATCAGAAAAATCCCTTGTGCAATATCTATTCCCGGAATTTGATTCAGCGATCAGCACGAATGGAACCTTGCCTATCAAAGAGAAATCGACCACTCTTTCTGAAGCTGACAGATTATATGAAAAAGGATTCCGCACCCTTAAGATCAAAGTCGGGGAAAATTTCAACAAAGAGCATTCCATTCTAAGATCACTTCGTCAAAAATATCCCGACCTGAAGATTAGGATCGATGCTAATCAGGCTTGGTCCGTAGATGAAACTATCAGCAATCTAAAAGTACTGGAGAACCTTGATATTGAATACTGTGAACAACCGGTTTCAAAGGATCATAGCGGTGCTCTTAGGGAAGTTACAGATGCTTCAAAAATACCCATTGCCGCCGATGAATCAGTAAGGAACAAAAAAGCAGTAACAGAGTTATCACAAGAACATGCTGTAGATCTTATGATATTCAAACCAATGCTGATGGGTACATTCAATGATATTTTCGTAACAAAAGAGCTTGTCGATACTCATAATATTGAGATTGTTTTCACTACTTCGCTGGAAACAGCGGTTGGTCGGGCTGCGATAACAGCAATTTCAGCCGGTTTGATAAATAAAGATCGCGCACAGGGCTTGGCAACGGGTTCCTTTCTGAAAAGTGACTTTACATCAGAAAATTGGATGGATCAGCCTGTCATCACATTTCCTGATAAAATTGGGTTAGGAATTTCATTACATTACGAAGGACTAAAGGATTTATAATCAAGTATATGTTCAAATCAAGATTACATAGGTTTGAGTTCAAAAAGGGCGATGCACCCCATGTGTTCTTGTCCTCTCAGCACGGAATGTATACCTATAGCGACCTCGATCGTTTTACCGCTTTTTTCAAAGACATGGTGGAAAAAAAGGCCGATTCCCTGAAATGGCCTGTAGCCTTCCTTGCTGAATCAAGTGACGTACTCATCTTTTGTATCGCTGCCTGCTGGAAACTTGGTATCCCTTTCATCCCTATCAACCCAAAGATCAGTAATGAAGAGCTAAAAAAGTCTTTAGATGCCTTAAAGCCGGTCCTCATCTTTTGTGACAACAAGAACCGAGGCCGTCTGGGAGATGAAAATGTGATCAAAATGGATGAGAATTTTTTTCTAAACTCTTTCACGCACGATACACGTAACATGGATCTACCAGATCAGGACTCCATTAAAAAAGACCAGATCTTTGGATATTTCTTCACCTCGGGAACCACCAGTAAACCTAAAATTGTACCTCTAAAAAGGCGACAGATGCTTAGTGCAGCAGAAGCTTCTGCCAATAATTTTAAGCCTGATCCCAATCACTTTTGGTTGCTTTGCCTTCCACTGAATCACATTGGGGGGATCTCGATCATATTACGATCTGTTATTTATGAATCAGCTATTTATCGGCTTGGTGAATTCCATGAGGAAATGGTGAAGGAATTTCTTGGGGAAAATGAGCGCTTTCAAGCTGCCTCACTTGTGCCAACCATGTTGAAGCGATTATTGGATGATTCCCTTTTTAAAACCCATCGTGACTTTAAGTCTATTTTGCTGGGAGGCGGCCCTATTTCTGAACAACTTCTACGAAAATCGGCTGAACGAGGCATTCCTATCGTGTCTAGTTATGGAATGACAGAAACCTGTGCACAGATCATTGCCAATCCTTTGCTTGCTCCTTCTGGTATGTACACGCCGCTTAAAAGCGTGGGTAAACCTTTTTCTCCAAATCAAATGCAGATCCGGGATGAGAATGAAAAGGTTTTAGGTAAAAATCAGTCCGGTTCACTATGGCTCAAAGGTCCACAGGTCTTTGACGGTTATTATAATGAAGACGAAAACAGACAGCGCTTTGATAAAGATGGCTGGTTCAATACCGGAGATTTTGGTCATATAAACGGATTCGGGCATTTATTTATCGAATCCCGCAGAACCGACCTCATCATTACCGGTGGGGAGAATGTGAATCCCAATGAAGTGGAAGAAGCCATGCAAAAGCTACCGACCATAAAAGAGGCCGTGGTTATTGGTATTCCGGATGAGGAATGGGGGCAAAAAATAACGGCGGTGGTCACCCTGAAAAATGGTAAAACCCCCGAAATTGAAGAGATACGGGAACAGCTCAAAGATTCCCTGACTGACTTCAAAATTCCAAAGGCTCTAAAGATCGTCAAAGACTTCCCTAAGACAGATACCGGAAAGGTAAAACGATGCGAATTGGTTAAGAAGTTTAAGTAAAATTCGTTGATTCGTTTTTCCAAAATCGTTGATAACAGATAAGATGAAATGCGATGGATCGATAGACCGATTTACGATGGACGATTTTTTAACGACCGAGCTTAAAAATCCATCTGACGGCTGATTATGTTGCAGGCACTTTAATCTACAATGAGCCGTCTGATGGATGAATCAGGCATGGGATGGGTATTTCTACTGCTTCATGTTGAATCTTGATTTCCAGGATTGAAGGAGTATCATAATTTTTGTCCTCATCAAGTGGAATTGGGAGTATATTGATTCTACGGGAATCGGTGTCTTATTTAGGTTTTCCGATCTCGTAGGGATCACGTGTGTATAGCCCCTGGTAAGCCCGATGGGATGTTCAAATGGAGAGAAATGGTACGCCGGGCGCAACCCGGGGTTTAAACGGCATCCCTACAAGAAACCTCCGCCCAAGGGGTGCCAATGGGAAATTGTTTTTAGGAGGTTGGGCTCTGATGGTTTTTCAGAGATATTGGAATGGAACGCGGATGACACGGATGACACGGATGCTGCGGATGCTGCGGATGATCACAGAGTAATATTTTTACTGATTGGCGATGGACCGATTTTCGATGGACGATTTTTGTTTCGCTTCTTACTCTTTCCTTTTCGAACCATGATTTATAGGATTTAGGGATATTCATGATTTTTGGAGGCCTTAATAAAGCATCAAGGAGCATAGACCGTGAAGTGAGCAAAAACCTGCTCCATCGGAGCACCATGTTTGTAAAAACAATGACCCCAAAACTACGCCGCGCCGTAGGTGCGGTATATTATGGAGTAAGGTTAGGACGCCGAAGCCAACTCAACATAACGTCCCTAAGGGACGTGGACTTGGGGGCTGATATCTTTTTACAACCATACTGTCCCTACCGGGACAGGGTTAGGGTTCCGTCAAACCGAAATTGAAACTGGAAACTAATCACTCAAAACTTCCTTGAACTGCTTCCTTCTATGTTACGGTGCTCCGAAGCGGAACGAGGAAAAGTTTGAATCATAGTTAATCAACAATAGGAATTTGGTCACTCTCTTCCATTTCAGATGATTCATATTTCATTTCTAGCTTGTATTTCTTGATCATCAGATCATTGCTAAATGTAGAATAATAATGCCCTTCGGAATCTCGAACAGTCAGGCCGCCAAGCTCTTCTACAAATTCTGAATCATCAAAGGTATAGAGCAGTTCATGATCAGCATTATACACATCAATAAATTGTTCGTATATCGGGTCAGCTGTTTCACCTGTAGAAGCTCGACGAGCATATGTATGTGGATCATCAATGTTGGTGGGATAACGAACCTGAACCATGTAATTTCCATTATCCAGAAAGACTGGTGAACTGATATTTCCTAAACCATAAAGACTAACGCTTCCTCCCTCGGCATAAATACCGGGCCCTACGGTTCCATCAAACTCCCGGCGAACTTCCAGTTTCAGATTTCCCTCATAATCATAGATCTGATGTGCGTATCGGGTGTTAAACGAATAAATAAAATCTTCACCGCGCATTTCGATACCACCGCGCATAGTCGCCCGGGTGTATTGCTCATCTTCGGTTTCAACTATATTAATGTTTTCTCTGATCCTGAGGCTGTCAGTAAGATCCATGGCATAAACTAAAGCTCCAACTGTTCCAAAGTTAGCCCCGCTCATCAAGATCAACCCATCTTCCCGTATATCAACCAGGCTGGCAAAACGAATATCTTTTGGCAGATCATAACTCTTGATGAAATTACCGTCCATATCAAATTCATCCAGGCGCGATCCCTGAATATTGGCAATATATAGCTTGTCATTATGAAGACTCATCCCAAAAGGGTTTTCAAAATCTCCGGGCCCCTTCCCTTCCTGTCCTGTAGCCCATCTCAGGTTTCCTTCCGGATCTAAGGAGATCAGTTTATTCAATCTCCGGTCTATGAAATAGAAGTTACCGTCTTCATCTATTTGCAGATACCCAATACTGCTTATCACAAGCTCCTCCATTTCGGACAGATCGATAGTTTCCAGCAGCTCAAATTCTACCGGTGGGGCTTCATCCTGCAGTAATCCCTTTTCCGGGTTATAGACCACACCGTTTTCTTTTCTGATCTCAGCGTTGTCATTACTCTTTGTCCCGCAGCCTATGACTGTAATAGTTATCATTACGATCAAAGCACAGACCATTCCGCGATCATTTATATAGTTCATTTGTATGTTTAATTAATTAGTAATTCTATTTGTGAAACTATTCACCACTTTCTATTTAACCGCAAGGAGCGCTGAGGTTTCGCAAAGTTCGCAATGATCCTAACCTTAGCGGTCGTAGCGAAAACTCTGCAGTTCATCTTTCTTCTCTACATCAATTTGTCAATTTTCAACTCTCATTTTATCAAACTTCACCCTCAACCCTGTCATAATCAACAATAAGATCGTACTTACCGACAACCCCCAGATAACAACGATCGCTAAATTCTCCCAGAACTCATTGTTACCAAAGATCATCATGGGGACCAATCCTGTGATAGTGGTTACGGTAGTGATCAAAATGGCCCGGATTCGTTTTTTATATACATGCATCCAACACCTCAGGCCGAAAATACCTTTCCCATTTTCCAGCTGTTTTTGGTGATAGATAAGGATGGCGTTATTAACCACCACCCCAATACAAAGTAATGAGCCGGCGATAGCTCCGCGGTCAAAGGCAAGGTCGTTGGATAAAGTACCCAGCATGATCCCAATTAAACTGTACGGAACCGCCAATATCACAAAGATGGGATATTTGATACTTTCCAGCAGGGCCGAAACGATCATCCAAACGCTGAGTAAACTCAAAATGGCCACAAAGAAGAAATTTCGGGAGCTGTCGTTGCTTCCGAATCCAAAAAAGCTCCTGCCGAATTCGATACTTGCTCCAACAGGTACGGGGGTGCTTTCCACTACCTCCTCAATAAAATCCCTTCCCATCCGGTAGTTTCCAAGATAATCGACGCTTACTACCCGCTCATAGGACTGATTGGTCCTGCGGATCTCATTCAACCCGCCTTCCTGTACAATTTGACCTATCGTAGAGATGTTAAAATTCACGTCTCGAAAGGTTCGGGTTCTATTCATCATATCTTCTTCGAAGGATTTTTCGCGCTCACTTCGCCCGATGAGATACATTTCCTGCCCTCCAAATTCTACCCGTCCCACGGTATTTTCAGGATTAAGATCTAATAGTAAAGTTGAGATCACTTCCCTCCGATCCAGGTTCTTGGCCAGTATCTCCTCCTCATCAAGTCGTAGTTTATATTGCCTGAAATCATCCCTTTGGGAATAATAGGAGGAATTGATGTCCACTTCCTGCACGCGCCGACTCGTTTTCAATCTCCGCTCCAGGTCTTTGGCTAAATTCAACAGTTCGTCATAAGAATAGCCCGATAGTTGTATGGAGTGATTGGAGTAGCTTCCTCCAAATCCGGTACTTATTCCCCGAATATTTAAGCCGGAAACCGAGGTCGCCACATTGCCGGTTCTTGCTCCCAAATACATCGCTTCTCCATAGAAATAATAGGGATCAGGCTGGGTAAGATATTCCGGATCTACAACAAATCGAATACGCGCCCCGAAATCTTCTGAGAGGTTTGCCTCATAGTATTTAAATGCCTGCTCATACGGCTTCGCAATAGTTTCGTAATTCTTAACGATCTTATCTATCTCAGAAAGCGGTGTTCCCTGTGGAGAGCGGATATACACGTTTACACTTTCCTCATTATTGCGACTCCACGGACTTCCAAAATAGGTTTCTTGGGAGAATTTCTTGGTGAGTCCGCCTATCCAGCCATCAATAGCATCCCGGTTATCAAAATATACCTGAGTGAATTCGGGCCAATCTGTTCCCTCCTCTGCATCCCATTCAGGTTCTTCTATGGCAAACAAAGGAATTCCTATCACCCCAATTAAAACCAACGGAAGCACCCACCTTAATTTCGACTTGAGCAAAAAACTGCGCATCAGCAATTGGTTTATCCATTTTGAAGCTCTGCCTTTTTTCTTTTTTTCTGAGATTTTCGGGGTGAGCCAGACCAGCGAGTATGGGATCCAGGTAAAAGCGATCAGTACCGAACAGACGAGGGTAATAGTAATAGCCACGGCCAGCGGAACCAGGAAAATGCGGAGTTCATCTAATGCAAAAAGCAGGGGTACAAATATCCCAACCGTAGTAAAAGTACTGCCCAAGACAGGAACCACAGAATTTCCAATTTCCTTAGTAATATGCGAGAGTCGTTCCTCTTTTTCTTCCGGAAGCCCCGGATTTAAATGCTCAAAAACTACTACCGCATTATCGATCAGCATTCCAAGAGCTACGGTAATTCCGGCAAGCGTGATTATATTCAGGCTGTATCCAAGTAAATACAACACGATCAAACTGAGTAGAATCGAAAACACCACGCTCCCGATGATAACCACCGGAGCCCGGATCTTCCTGATGAACAGTATCACTACCAAGAACACCAGGATACCACTCCAAATAGCCTGAAGCTGAAGGTCATCAAATTGCTGCCGAAGTTCTTCTGTGGAATCAACCGTAAGCATCAGGGACAAACCTTCCGGAAGTTGAGTTTCTATCTCTTGCATAGCCAACAGTACATTTTCTGCAAGAGTAAACGCATCAGCTCCGGACTCTTTCACAAACTCTATAGTAAGTGCCGGATCGCCATTTATGCGCTTGATGAATTTAGCCGGATAATCCTGTACAGAGATCTTTGCGAAATCGTCTAGTACCAATTGCTTTGTGGAATTGGGAAGCTCAACTTTTAATGCAGCTATATCTGCAATACTGTTAAACTTTGGAGGAATGATGAGGCTGTATCGTGAGATCCCCTCTTCCACAAATCCCGCCGAGCGCCAGCTGAGCTGCTCACGAACCTGTAGCAAGATCTGCCGTGGAGAAAGATTATATTTTTCCACCTGTTCAATGTCGAATTCGATCATCAGGGCGGGATCCTGAACACCGCGAATGGCTACTTCAGCGAGTCCCTCAATGGCAAGAAGCTTTGGACGGATATTGGACCGGGAATACTCCAATAGCTGACGGGGAGCCCGATCGCCATTCAGTGTATATACCATAAAAGTTTGCTGATCTTCCAATTCATCAGGAACCTGCCGGTTGATCGTGGGTGGCGAAATACTTTCGGGGAGATTTTCATCCAAAGAGAATAAATATTCCCGAAGCTCCAGCACCCTGTAATCGACCGGGGCATCTTTTCTAAACGTAACGGTAACGGTGGAACGGCCTTCCTGCGTGATAGATCTGATATCGGTCACATCTCGAAGCCTATTTGCTTCCCGCTCAACTTTTCGGGTGATCTCCTGCTCCATGATTTCAGGAGTGGTACTTCCCCAGCTATAGTTTACCGTGACAGAAGGCAAGTTCAACTCCGGCGTACTCTCAATAGGCAACATACGCCATACCGCTACCCCAACCACACAAACGATGAGGTAGAAAAAAGAAATGAGGTATTTTCGATTTAAAAGCTTGCGCACCAAGATTTATATTTCATTATTAAAAAGCAGTAGTTTTAAATGTTAAATGTTGAATTTTAAATGATTCCAAACCATTTAAAATTCAACATTTAACATTACTAATTCACCAATAACGGAACCACCTTCTGCTGATGGCTTATACTAAAATGCTGATCCACAGCAAGGGTATCGCCGGGTTCAATTTCGGGATGATCGATGAGGACCCAATCAGAATTCATGGCAACCGGATCAACGTAGATCCATTCAACCTCTTCATTATTCAGCAGCCTGAAAACCAGCGTTCTGCCATCACGTTCTAAAAGAGCCTCACGCGACATTCGTACCTTGGCTTCCTGACTGCGTACAAATACGCGTCCATCTACGGTCATGCCGGTTTTTAAGTCATAATTGTTGTTTTCAACCTCCACCAGCACCTGTCCCGTTTTGGTGTCGGGATTTACTTCCGGGGAAATGGCGATGATCTCGCCTTCATATTGAGTACCGCCCGGGCCATCCAGTTCAGCAGTCATTCCTTCCTCCAGATTATCGACCTCGGATTCGAGTACATCGAACCGAATACGAACGGTTGCTGCATCGATCACCGACCCCAGATCTGAACCTGCTGAAATGTAGGCACCTTTAGACACCACTTTCTTTACCGAAATCCGGCCACTGAACGGAGCTTTTAAGGTGGTATAGCTTAGGTTCAGTTTGGCCCGTTCCCAGGCGAGTTCTGCCTCAGCCAGCCCTGTTGTGATGCGTAATAAACTCTGATCCTGACCTCCGCTGCCATTGTCGTTCCTAAGCCGTGCCTCAATATCGTATTCATTCTTGGCCCGCTGATATTCGTTATACGCACTGCGCTCCTGATTCACCCACTCCTCATCATCCAGCTTCAGCAGGATGTCTCCCTCTTGCACTGATCGCCCTTCCACAATATTATGCTCTTCCACAAATCCACCAATTCTTGGGGTGATCTGAATTCTTTGCAGCGGCTCTACAACTCCACGGCTTTCAATGAAAAACTGAAGCGGCTCATCATCCACTATATCAAAAACAACCTCAGGACGAATTTCCACGCTATCCGGATCCGGTGCCTCCCGTTCTTCTTCCGCGCTTTTACAAGCGGTGAATAGTGTTACAGTGATCAGTAAACAGGAAAGGAATTTTGGAATCATTTGTCGTTTCATAATACTTGGTCTATTTAAAACTCTGAACCCACAGTGGTGGTAATTAAAAATGCAAAAATGAAAAATTTAAAATAATTCTTGGTCTGACCGCTCTAA
>Ga0136558_1000313_pt1 | contig 27942 bp, 33 predicted proteins | sample AntRauTorckE6833_FD_101391 | JGI IMG/M metagenome (GOLD analysis project Ga0136558, IMG submission 101391) | Saline lake microbial communities from Rauer Islands, Antarctica - Metagenome Torckler E6 #833 | ecosystem: Environmental > Aquatic > Non-marine Saline and Alkaline > Saline | place...
CACGGGCTCACGCTGTGCCGGCTGTCGAGACCTCGGGGTAAACACATACAGATCCATTATTCGGGAACCTCGAACTTGCCGAGTGTGGATGAAGAATCGGAATCGGGGCTATTGTAGATGACGCGGATGGTGTCGCCGGCGAATGAGGCATTGGCGTCCCCGGTACCTCCGTTCATCACCACAGTTGAGCCCGCTGAAATGTCACTATCAGAACCCGAAGCGACTTTCCATGTCTTGGTGTTATTATTGTTGCCAGCCGCTGAGCTGGTGTTCCAGGCCGTAGTCTGGCTGGAGAGAGCAACGTCAGCGGCACCGATTGAGTCTCCAAACTCGTGTGTAACCGTAACTACGCTAGCCCCATCTGAAGTGTCAAAGCCGAAGCTCGCTTGCGGCGTCGTGTTCTGTACCTGATCGCCCAGCCCGAGAACGAACGTCCCGATCACAGCAGCCAAAATCACCGTAATGGCCACCATCAGTATGACCCCAATAACGGGGCTAACCGCTCTGTCGTCGTCGAATAGCTCTTTGAATTGCATTGTTGATTTACCAACACACCCTACGAATTCCGCACCAAACCCGCCTCGTAGACTGTGCTTACTGATGAGAAACTCAGTACTAACATAAAAAAGCCTCGGCTATTTATTCAGATTTGATAGCTACACTGTCAACTAACCAGCAGAATTCAGCCTATGAGAATACCCAGCCGACTGGGTTCGGTGCCGGCTGGATTAGGTGTGTTGGCAGGTCCACCGGGGAGGTGGTCCAGTTCTCCGTAGGAATCCAAGGAGCATGAAACCACCGCACAATGCCGAGATTGGTGTCTCTTGTGAAGATGATTGAAGTGACAAATCAGGTCGTTGCCACCGAGGGTCTGGTCGAGTCGAAGGGGTCGATTCGTTCACGAGGAGGCCGAAATACTCCAGGAGTCCGCTACCGTTGTCAACTCCCGAAGCCCGTACCGGCGCGAGAACTACCTCGGCGCCGACGTCGACGAGGACAAGCGCCTCTCCGTTGAGCAGATCGAGAAGTGAGTAACGCGAAGGCGCTCTGGATCGCGAAGACGGTCCTCCGTCGCGGGGCAACCGTCCGCTGTCCGCACTGCCTCGATGTCGACGACGAGGCCGTCCCGATCTCGGAGCCCTGTGAGTACGTCCCCCGCGAGATCGTCATCCCCCGCGAGGGTGGGAAGACCATCTGTGTCGAGTTGGCCGTGCTGCCGAAGGCCCATCGCTACTGCGAGCGCTGTGGGACGGTGAACTTCGGCAGCCCGCTGGCCGACCGGGAGTTCGAGGCGTTCCAGGCCGTCCTGGAGGAGCTCTGTGACTCGGCTCGGTTCGTCGACTACCCGCAGAGGCGACTGCAGAAAGAGCGCTCAGACGCGCTGGCAAAGAATGGCCGCGAGGAGGGCCCTCACGACGTGACCATCGTCCGGTCGTTCGTTGATTCGTTGATAACCTCTCACGGCCTGATGGCGACCGCCCCAACCACGCCGGTTCAACAGGGCACCATTCGTCGAAGGCGCGGCCGCAGTGACGTTCATGGCGATGGTGACCTGCGTGCTCGCCACCGCCACGGCCGTCGCTGAGGGGCTGACCGTGCAGGGCGCCCTCGGCGATGTCGCCATCCCGGACGCGACGCTGACGTTCACCATCGCCGCTATCGGCTGCCTGATTGCCGCCGGCGTGTTCGCGGTGCTGGCGGCACTGTTCGCTTGATTTGGAGTTCACCCATCCATGCCACACCCACAAACGTCCGTCAGAAGAATCGCCCCGCGGGCGGCTATAACTACTCGTCGTCGCCTTCGCCCGCATCAGACTCGGTCGTGTCGTCCCGCCCGAGCAGTTTCGAGAGGAGCTGTTGACCCTTCCCGCTTTTCTGGCCTTTCTCACGGGCCTTCTCGCGGCTTTTGGCGCTCATGTGCGGAGATAGCGGGGCTGTCCCTAAATAACCACGGCCACAGCGACACACAGCACGGCAACCCCCAGCGACGCCAGACAGCCTTTCAAGACCCAGGCGTTGAACGTGATGTCGCTGTGGTTTTCGGAGATCATGACGACGAACACAATCAAGAGCCGAATCCGTGATGGGCTCCCGTCGGCGTGGAACATCGGTTTCTACGCTGTCGGGTTGGTGACGGGCGTGCTCGTGGTCTACTCACCGGGGACACCAGGCATCGCGGCCGCCCTGACGACAGTCGCCGTGGTGTCGGTCTGGGCGCTGTCGTTCGTCGGCGGCATCGGCATCGGGCTGGTCCTGATGCACGCCGCCCACACAATTTCGCTTTCGCAGTAATTCGGAGGGTACAACACAATGCACACAACCCCTTGAGTCGCATCGCTCTTCAACTGAACCTGCGCCGGCTGGAGACGGTGACGATCACGTCGACGGTCGTGGCCTTCGCGCTGACGGTCACGCTCGTCGGCGCCACTGCGCTCTCGCTCGCGCCTTCGTGAGCGACCCATAGAGCGCGGGCGAGAGCGCGCCTCAGGAGGCCACCCAACCAGAACCGCGCGCCGACCCGTCCGGAGCGAGCGTCCAGCGGGATATGCCCGCTCGTGTCCGGCCCGATATGCGGGTCCGTGTCCAGGGTGACTGTCGCCGAGAACGCGCGCCGCCGCGTGGCGCGCGACAGCGCAGGCGTAACAACGCACTGGAATGCGAAAGCCCGCAAAGGGTGCAACCGACGGGGATACCCGCTGGCGCCGAGGGCACATACACTTCAGCCCGCACGCCCGATATGGTCGGTCGCGAGCGGCGCGGAGGGCGGCAGCGGCGAGCGGGGCGGGCCGTTACGTACACACCTGCCCAGCTGGCCACGTCGCTCGGCAACCACATCCACCGCCCTGGCGGACCCAGAAAGGGCGAGGCCGCGATGTACTCGTTCAGGTCCGTGAGTTCGATCGGCCGTATCCGCCCCCGTGTGTTCGATATTGAGCGGGTACCGAACGAGGCCAGCCCCAGGGCCTCCCTTTTGGTGAAGGTATATATGCGAGCCCTCGCCCATTCTGTGTGTATGCAACAACGCGACTACGAGGACGAACTGACGTACCACAATCACCAACAGAACGGCACCGAAGCCCAGTTCCACGACGCCTATGAGGCCGCCGTGGACTCGGTGCAAAGCGATCTCGGGGCCACCCACCCGCTCCGCATCGACGGAGAGGCTGTCACTACTGACGATAGCTTCGTCGTCAAGTCGCCTGGCGACTTCGACCTCGAAATCGGCGAGTTTGCCGCGGGCGAGGCCGCCGAGGTCGAGGCCGCCGTCGACGCCGCGAGCGCCGCACACCCTGACTGGGAGGACCGGGACCCGTCGTCGCGTACTGAGGTGTTCACCACCGCTGCGGACCTCCTGCGGGACCGCAAGTACGAGTTCGCCGCCGCGCTCTCCCTCGAAAACGGCAAAAACCGGACCGAGGCGATGGCCGATGTTGACGAGGCGATCGACTTCCTCGCGTTCTACAGCCGGGAGTTCGACCGTACCGACGGCTACCACTTCGACACCGGCGAGCCGACGCCGGGCCAGCACACGACGAACCTGCTGCGGCCCTACGGCGTCTTCGGGGTCATCGCGCCGTTCAACTTCCCCGTCGCAATCACGATGGGCATGACCGCGGGCGCGCTCATCACGGGGAACACCGTCGTCCTGAAGCCCGCGAGCGCGACGCCGTTGGTCGCACACATGTACGTCGACCTACTCGAAGACGCCGGCATCCCCGACGGCGTGATCAACCTCGTCACCGGCGGCGGTGCGGACGTGGGTACCCCCCTCGTCGAACACGAGGACGTGGCCGGTGTCGCCTTTACGGGTTCGCGGGCGGTCGGCCTCGGCATTCAGGAGAGCTTCTCGGAACTGGGCAAACGCGGTCCAGTAATCGCCGAACTCGGCGGCAAGAACCCCGTCATTGTCACCGACGGGGCTGACCTCGACGACGCCGTCAATGGCGTGATGAATGGGGCCTTCTCCTTCAGCGGCCAGAAGTGCTCAGCCACCTCGCGGGTGTACGTCGACGAACAGCATGTCGACGAGTTCACCGACCGGCTCGTCGAAGCGACCGAGGAGCTGACCATCGGTCACCCGGCCGACCGTGAGACGTTCGTCTCGCCACTCATCGACGACTCGGCGCTCGAACACTACTTGGAGATCGCCGAGACGGCCCGGGCCGACGGCGAAGTCCTGACCGGCGGGGCCGAAGTCACCGACGACGATCTCCCAGAGGGCCGCTACGTCGAACCCACCGTCGTCACGGATATCCCGCACGACCACGAACTCGCCGTCGAGGAGCACTTCGTTCCGTTCCTGACGGTTCACCCGATCTCGGACCTCGACGAAGGGATCGAGAAGTCCAACGACAGCGAGTACGGCCTCTGTGCCGGCATCTTCTCGACCGACGAGGCCGAGATCGAGCGCTGGTTCGACGAAATCGAGTCGGGGATGTGTTACGCCAATCGGTCCCAGAGCGCTACGACCGGCGCGCTCGTGCAGGCCCAGCCCTTCGGCGGCTGGAAGTTTTCGGGGACGACCGGGAAGTTCGCCGGCGGCTACTGGTATCTCCAGCAGTTCATGCGCGAACAGACCCGTACCCGCGTCGAGTAGGGACCCGACGCCGATCAGCTGGGCCCGTCGGGATCGTCGCCGATCTGTGGGACACCGTTCCCACAGAGCACGTTCTCGACGACGGCCCGCTGGCCCCGTCGGTCGATGTGACCCCGCCGCCGTCGTTTTGTCGGATCTCGTTCTCCGGACGCCGACGCGGCTCGCGTAGGTGAGGACGCTCCCGTCGCTGCCGCTCTCGACGATTTCGTCCCGGTCGACATCAGGGCTCACCCCCGCGGAGCGCGCCGAGGACGGCATCGTCCCACTCGAAGAAGCCGCGGCGCTCGTCGAACGCTTCGAGGAACTCTCGAGTGCGCTCCCGAGAGATGCGCAGACCATCCTGGAACTCGAAACGGCGGTCGAGTAGGAGGTAGTCCACGCGACCGTGTTCGTCAGTTCGACGGCCTCGAACAGGGCGTAGCCGCGGGCGGTCACACCGACTCGGCGGTACCGACCGTCGCGGATACGCTCGGGAACTTCCTCGATGGAGAGCCACCGGTTCCCGCGCGTTGCGAGCGCGCTGAGGTCCTCGTCGACGGCCTCCTGAACGCGCTCGAAGAGATCGGGGTGCTGGCTCCGGTAGCGTGCGAGGTGGTGGCCGCAGTAGGCCATGTCGCCACCGACGTGCGGCCAGGGAACGCGGTAGAGCGCACCGTCCTCGCAGGCAGCGACGGCGCAGTCTTCGGCGTCGACGGGACCGATGTCGGCGGTGAGTAACTCGCGAGCGCCGTGGTTGAACTGGGCGTAGGACCCGCCGCGGTTCATGGCTGACACCTCCCGTCAGCCAGGGCTGGGCACTGCTGCCGGTTGTCGGTGATCGGAAGGCCACAGAACTCGCAGATAAGCGACTCTGCTTCGGTTACAGAGCTCACCCACTACCTCGTCTCCTGTCGCCCGCCGCTAGACGGCGTCGACCCGGCTTGGGAATGGAGTGCTAATCTATTTGGATATGGGACTGCCTCAGAAACGAAGCGCCTTCATTGAGGCGGGAGAAGGTCTCTATTCGGATTAGTAGAACCCTCCACACGCCGCGAGAATGTGGATCGACTCGCGGGGATTTGAACCAGAGTCAGACGTGCTCCCTCGCTGCGCCCGGTGCGCGCGACTGACAGGCTTCAAATCCACGCGTTCGCTCTGGGAACGCTCAGCTCGTCCATTTCTTCACTGCATTCAGAAATGGACTCGGTGGGATTTGAACCCACGGCCTTCCCCGTGCCAGGGGGATGATCTACCACTGATCTACGAGCCCTCGAACGTATCCAACCGTTCCGCCGTCGCGGTATTAAGCGCTTCGATGCGGGTAGCAGACCGTGAGCAATTCACACTCCTCGACGGCGCTCGCGGCCGATGGAAAGCCATTAAGCCCCTCGACTGCCACCTTCCACTGGGAACAGCACGGCCGCAAATCTGACTTTGCCCATCGTGGGCTTTGAGATTGCGGAAGTGTACCGACAGAGCCGTCGGTCTTTTCGCGGTCAGTGCCGTTCCAACTCAGATCAATGGCACGAATGCACACCCGTCGCCGCGGGTCGTCCGGTTCGGACAACCCCGTGGCAGAAGACACACCGGAGTGGAGCGACGTCGACGTCGAGGACGTAGAGTCCCGCGTCGTCGAACTCGCAGAGCAGGGTCACGATCCCTCACAGATCGGCCTGAAACTGCGCGATGAGGGCGTGAAGGGCACGCCCGTCCCGGACGTGAAGCTCGCAACCGGGAAGAAACTCACCGAGATTCTCGAGGAGAACGATGCTGATTCCGACCTCCCCGAGGACCTCCGGAACCTGATGGAGCGCGCCGTCCGCCTGCGCAAGCACATGGACCGCAACCCACAGGACGCACAGAACAAGCGCGCGCTGCAGAACACGGAGTCGAAGATTCGACGCCTCGTCCACTACTACCGTGGTGACGAGCTCGACGCCGACTTCGAGTACGACTACGAGACGGCCGAAGAGATTCTCGAGTCGTCGAACTAAATGTCGAGCACGCGCCCCCACGCACAGGACGCCACCGCCGAGACGCTCGCGACGGCCCCGTTCGTTCGGGTCGTCGCTGCGAGCGACGGTGACAGCCTCGCGGCTGCCGGCATCCTCGCAGGGGCGTGTGAAACGCGTGCCACGCCGTTCCAACTCCGCGTCGGCCGGGATGCCGACACAGAGGACGCCGTCACCGTCGCCGTTGGCCCTGTCGGGGTCGACAGCGACGTGACGCTCCCGACACCTGCCAGCCCGGCCGCTTACGAAATTGCCACGGCACTCGACGCTGACCCGGACCCCGTACTCGCCCTCGCCGGCACTATCGCCGCAGGCGAGACGGTTGAGTCGGCGACCGAGGCGCTCGAAGCCGCCGAGGATAGTCTGCAGCGCCGTCCCGGCGTCGCCATCCCGACGGAGGAGTATCCAGCCGGGCTGGCGGCATCGACGCTGCTGTACGCACCGTTCTCCGGCAACGAGAGCGCCGCCGAGGAACTCATCGCAGAACTCCGTGCGGAGGAGGACCCAGACGCCTTCGACCGCCGACTCGCCTCACTGGTGGCCCTCGACACGGTCACCGCCGAGGGAGCAACCGGCCGCGCAGCCGAACAGGTCGAACGGGCACTCCGCCCGTACGCGACACCAGACGGCCCGTTCGCGACACTCGGCGGGTACGCCGACGTGCTCGAGGCCGTCGCCCGCACCGCACCCGGGACCGGTATCCGACTGGTGCTGGGTCGCGGCGGGACCGAGGAGGCGCTCGACGCCTGGCAGACGCATGGCGAGACGGTCCACCGACTGCTGCGGGAGGCCGACACGGCCCGTCACCACGGGCTCACGGTCCTCAGCGTTCCGGGGGCCGACCCTGCGGCGCTGCCAGCCGTCGCCCGTCTCTACCGCGACTTTCGGTCGCCCGAGCCACTCGTCCTCGCTGTCACCGACGGTGCCGCCGCTGTGGCTGGCGAAGACGCCGCGAACCGAGCAGGCGCGGCGGGCAAAGACGCCGCGAACCGGACAGGCGCGGCGGGCGAAGACGCCGCGAACCGGACAGGCGCGGCGGGCGAAGACGACGTCGGCCAGGCCATCACCGCCGCTACTGCCGCGGTCGGCGGCACGGCCCAGGGTACGGCGACCACCGGCACGGCACGCTTCGACACAGAGCGGACAGAATTCACGGACGCGTTCCGGGAGGCGCTATGAGCGAGGCGAGTAGGCGAGCTGAGGTGTCCACGACACACGAGGACGCCGCGATCGTCGCCGCCGCGCTGACTCCCGACAACACCGATGCGATGACGACGACCGTCGACGGCGACACGGTTCGGACCACTGTGGTCCGGGACCGCACGGGCGGCCTCGCCGCCACCGTCGACGACTACGTCGTCAACCTCACCGTCGCCGACGCCGTCGCAGAGACGGCGCGGGACACACAATCATGAGCGAAAAATCATCCACGATTCAGGGGAAGCGCTGGTACACCGTGCTCGCGCCCGAGCAGTTCGACCGGGCCGAACTCGGTGAGACCGTCGCAGAGGAACCGAACCAGGTCGTTGGCCGCACCATCGAGACCACGCTGGGCGAGATGGAGGGCGACCAGGGACAGAACAACAACAAGCTGACGTTCAAGATCAACGACGTGGGCAGCGACGCTGCCTACACGGAGTTCATCCAGTACGAGCTCACGCGGGATTACCTCCGCTCGCTCGTGCGCCGCGGCGCCTCGAAGGTCGCCGCCAACGTCACGCTGCTGACCACGGACGACTACCGCGTCCAGATTCAGCCCGTCGCGCTGACGACGAAGAAAGCCGACCGGCCCCAGGAGAAGGCGATCCGGTCCATCATGGTCGACATCGTCAAGAACGCTGCCGAGGAGCGCTCCTTCGAGCAGCTCGTCGACTCCGTCGTCGAAGGTCGCATCTCGTCGGCCATCTACGGCGAGGCCAAGGAAGTCTACCCGCTTCGCCGTGTCGAAGTCCAGAAGCTCTCCCTCGAAGCCCGACCTGCTGAGGTCGCCGCCGAGGAGGAAGCCGCTGTGGACGTCGACGAGGACGAAGTCGAAGCCTAAGCGACACTCGCAGTTTTCCGTTTTTCACCGTTACGAGCGACGGCGCCAGCAACTGCGCCAGCTACTCTTCGACGATAATCATCCCGCGCATCCCGCCCTGCTCGTGCGGAATACAGAAATACTGGTACTCGCCGGCCACCTCAAAGGTGTGGCTGAACTGCTCGCCGGTCTGGAGGCCGCCACCGAGGCTGTTCTGCCACGCCCGGCGAGCGGTCTCCTCGTCTGCGTACCCTCCGCTGGCGAAGAATTCGGCCCCTTCTGGAATCCCGCCCTCGTAGGCGGTGACGGTGTGGGCCCGCGAGCTCGTGTTCTCCCAGACAACTTTGTAGCCGACCGAGACGGTAACCTCCACCGGGTCGAACGACGACGGTCGCATCCCGATGTCGTAGTTGGTCTCGCCCCTGGTAAGCCCAAGGCAGCCGCCGAGACCCAGCGCGACGGTCGTCCCCGCAGTCGCGAGATAGCGTCGACGCTCCATAGCCGGTGTTGGGTGCCGAGCGGTATATGCGGCCGGATTCAGGCCCGACAGTCGGTGGTGACGCTGGTGGCAAACTTCGTGCCCCGGATGTAAACACGTAAACCGCCCCCGACAGTGCAACCGGATATGCGTTCGCCGTTCCTCGACCGGTTGGGCCCAGCCGACTTCGTGACGGTCGGCAACGCGGCGCTGGGCTTTCTCGCCATCGTCGCGGCGGCGATCGATATCGAGATTGCAGCCCGATTGGTGCTGCTGGGCGCCATCGCGGACGGCCTCGACGGCGTCGTCGCCCGGATGTACGGCGGCACCGAGGCCGGCCCGTATCTCGACTCGCTTGCGGACGTGGCGACGTTCGGTGTCGCGCCAGCGTTCATCGTCGCCGGAATCACCAGAGAGGCGTGGGGCTCCCCGGCAGCGCTGCTCTCCGGAATTTCGACCGAGGCGCTGCTTGCGACCGCAGGGGTTGTCGTTCCTGCGCTCTACGTCTCGACGGCAGTCACCCGACTCGGGCTCTACACCGCCTACGACACGGACCACGAACAGACAGTTGGGGTGCCGACAACGCTCGCGGCGACGCTCTTCGCGGCGACGGTGCTGACGGGTTTCCACGGCGCGGCGTTCCTGCTCGCCCTCGCAACGTTGCTGACGCCGCTGATGGTCTCGGATATCGTCTACCCAGACCTCTACGCTCGCGATGCGCTCATCATGGGTGTGGTGCAGGCGGGCGCCATTCTCCTCCCCGGCGACTACGGGCGTGGGTTCGCGTTCGGCCTGCTCTACGTTGCGCTGGCGTACTTCGCGCTGGGACCACGGTTCTACTGGCGGGAGTGCAGCTGACCGGAGACACCTAAACTCTCTGCGGGTGTGCGGGTGTACACACTCCCGTGGTCTTTCCCCTGTGTGGTCATCATATCCGATGTGGCTTCAGCACTATTCGTCGTTTCAGAGGAAGGGTACTGGGGAGAGGAGTGTATCGCGCCACTGCAGGCGCTCACCGCTGCAGATTTCGACGTAACCGTCGCGACGCCAACCGGCGGAAAGCCGGTGCTCGACGAGGTCTCCGTAAATCCCGACGAAGTGGGTGAGGAAACCGCCGAAACCGTCGTCGAGGCCCACGAGAACGACGAGCGCCTCGCGAACGCGGTGCCGGTCGCCGGCGAAACAGCCGAAGAGTACGATGTCGTTGTGTTCCCCGGCGGTCACGGCACAGTCTGGGACATCAATCAGGACGCCGACGCTCGGGGCCTGCTCCGGAACGCGGTCGCCGGTGAGGATGGGACCGCGCTGGTCGTCTGTCACGCAGTCGGCCTGCTCGGCTTCACGCGAGATGCCGACGGCGAGTTCCTCGTCGATGGCCGCGAGGTCACCGGCTTCCCCAACGAGTGGGAGGCTGATCTCCTGGACGAGTTCGACCGGCTCCCGGACGGCCGGAAGCTCCCGTATCTGGTGACCGACGAGGTCGAGGCCGCCGGTGGCGAGTGGGACGCCGAACTCGACGCCGCCGAGAGCGTCACCGTCGACGGCGACCTCATCACTGCTCGCGGCCCCGAGTCCTCGGAGGCAGCCGCGGCGACGCTGCTGGACGAACTCGGCAACTGAACGGGTAAAATCGGTTTTCGACTCGGGTAGGATTCGATCCGGTTAGGCTTCGACCGGCTCGGCGTCGTCCCCGGCTGCGTCGAGGGTTTCGCGTGCTTTCTCGGCTTCTGCCTGCAGCGTGTAGGCTTTCGTGTCTTCGTACGCTGCGACCGTCTCGAGGGCATCCTCGGTCCCGATTTGGCGGAGTGCCCACGCAGCGGCGGTGCGGACCTTCCGAACCTCATCGTCAGCCAGTGTGTCCGCGAGCGGCTCGACCGCTCGGGTGTCGCCGATGAGGCCCAGCGCGCGGGCTGCGGCCGGGCGCACGTGGTCGTTCTCCATCGTGAGTTTGTTCGCCAGTGCCTGCGTTGCCTCCTCGCTGCCGATCTCCCCGAGCGTGCGGAACGTCACCTTCTGAAGCTGCGGGTCGGAGTCGGTATCGACGTACTCGATGAGGGTTTCGACAGCCTCCGCGGCGCCGTCGCCCATCTTCCCCAGCGCCTTGATACCGGGTCGGTCCCGCTTCTGTGCGCGCTGGTGCATCTCGTCGAAGGCCGCGGGGTCACCCATGCGGGTGAGTGCTTCCAGGCAGTGCCGCTCCATGAACTCCGAGCCGAGCGCATCGAGCGCGCGCAGGACCTGGTCGACGTTACCTTGTTTTTCGTGCTCTTTTAGCGCTGCCCACTCGACGGGGTAGTCTTTGAAGTGACCGAGCACGTCGTAGAACCCCTCCGCACGGAGCTGTTCGTTGGTCCCGAGGTCATCCCACTCCTCGGCCTCCTCGAGGCCGGTACCCAGTGTCTCGACTGCCTCGACGAGCGCAGCGAGTGAATCGGCGTCCGCGTCGGGGTCGAGGTCGGCTTCCTCGATGGCCACAACAACGGCGTCGAGTTCGGTGGAGAGAGCCTCTGGCTCCTCGTCCTCGGCGGTCCCGAAGTCTGTGTCGAGCGCGTCGCCCGAGCCATCGAGGAAGCTGTCGACGGCTTCCTGCACAGCCGTCAGGCCATTGCCAGTCCAGCGGGTCTCCTCGATAGTTGTTTGGAGATTGCCGAGTTCCTCTACCACGTCCTCGGCGTAGGGGCCGCGGTGTTCCTCGAGCCCCTCGCGGAGCTCCTCGATGCGGCCAGTCAGAGCCTCAGCGGGGGCTTGCTCGTCCTCGTCGTCGGGCTCGGGCAGGTCAGCGGCATCGATGTCGCTCTCGATGGCGTCTACGGTGGCGGCGACGTCGTCGAGGTCGGCCTCGGTCTCGGCCGCCTCGAGCGCCTCGTCGGCGTCGTCAAGCCGGCTCTCCAGCGTCTCTGTGGAGATATCGGCGCCCTCGGTCGAGTCGTCCTCTTCAGTCATGTGTAACAGTCTGCCCGAGACTCATTAAGGCGTTTCCCTTCCGCTCGCGGGTTCGACGTCACGGAACTCCAGCCACGCGCCCCCGGCCTCTCTCTCGCTCACGTCGATCCGCTAGCGGTGGGATTTCACAATCTCGTTGACGATGGAGAGCCTCAATCCCGCCCATTCCTCGCGAGTCGTAAACCCGAACTCGAGCACCTCTCCGCGTTTCTCCGTGGGATAGCCGGCCCGTCGTCCTCGACGGCGAACCCGGCGAGTACCCCACTGACGACGGTCGAGAGCAACAAGAGCGAGAGATATGTCGCCGGGGAGCAGAGAGCTATCGGTGCTATACGACGGACAATGGGGTGGCTGTTACTACCTTCTGGCCGCGGACAGTGGTACCCCCGGTGGATTCATGCCGCAGCATCCCCAACAGTTACCATGGACCAGCCGTCGATGAACGACCCAACCGAGGTGTCCCACAGCCATCCCTGAACAACGTGCAGTCGTCGCCAAGCGCGTCGACGCCGGCGATGCCGACCTCTCAGAGATTCGCGAACTCGCCCGCGCGGCCGGCTACGAAGTGGTCGGCGAGCTGAGCCAGAGCCGCACGCAGGACGCCGCCTTCAACTTCGGCGAGGGGAAGGCCGACGAACTCGCGGCTCTCGCTCGGGAGACACGGGCTGATACCGTCATCGTGGACAACGAACTCGGCGCCTACCAAACGTTCAACATCGGGGAGAAACTGCCCGAAGGCGCCGAAGTCGTGGACAGGTTCGCGCTCATTCTCGACATCTTCGGCCAGCGGGCACAGACTCGCAAGGCACAGCTCCAGGTCGAACTCGCGGAACTGCGGTACGAACTGCCACGTGCCGAGGCCAAAGCCAGCCTCGCCAAACGCGACGAGCGTCCAGGGTTCATGGGGCTGGGGGAGTACGACGAATCCCGCGAGCAGGACATCAAGAACCAGATCTCCCGCATCTCGGAGGAGCTCGACCGCATCGCCGAGGAGGAAGAGAAACGCCGGGCCAAGCGCCGCGACCAGGGGTTCGACCTCGTGGCGCTGGCGGGCTACACCAACGCGGGCAAATCGACGCTGCTCCGACGGCTCGCCGCGGAACTCGACGTGGACGAGAACGAGGAGCGCCACCCGGACCTCGAGAAAACCGCCGAGTCAGAGGACCGGCTGTTCACAACGCTCGACACGACGACCAGAAAGGCCGATACCGGAACGCGTGAGATCCTACTGACCGACACTGTGGGATTCGTCTCGGACCTGCCTCACTGGCTGGTGGAGTCCTTCCAGTCGACGCTCTCTTCGGTCTATCACGCCGACCTCGTCCTCCTCGTGGTCGACGCCTCCGACCCGGTCGACGAGATGCGCGAGAAGCTGGTGACCAGTCACGATACGCTGATGGACCGCAATGAGGCGCCCATCGTCACCGTGTTCAACAAGGCGGACAAGAGTACCGAACCCGAACTCGAGCGCCGGAAACGCGCGCTCTCAGCGCTTGCGCCCGACCCCATCGTCGTCTCGGGGCTGACCGGTGAGAACGTCGGCGACTTGCGGGCGCGCGTCGAGCGCGAACTCCCCGCCTGGGAGCGAGAACGGCTGGTGCTCCCCGTCTGCGACGACGCGATGAGTCTGGTCTCGTGGATTCACGACAACGGTCACGTGCGCGAGGAGAACTACGGCGACGAGCAGGTGATTGTCGAGTTCGAGGCGCCGCCAGTCGTCGTTTCGAAGGCTCGGGCGAAAGCTGCTGAGGCGGAGCCAGCGGGCGCCGACGCGGGACGTGGAGAGGCCTGAACCTGAAAACGACCCGTTCAGTTGACGGACTTCGAAAGCTCCGCGCCGGCTTTGAAGCCCCGGAACTGCCGATACTGCCTCCTGCTGGGGGAATCTGTCCACCCGCTTCCACAGCGAAGGGGCTCCTTCAGAGCTCCCGCTTCTCTTTCGAGACCACTTTCACGTCGTTGATTCTCGTCCCCGGATAGCCACTGGCCTCGACGCCGGTCTCGGGCGCAGCCGAGACGACCTCCTTCTCGGCCGCTTTCACCATGTCCCAGACGACGTTCAGCCCGGTCGTCACGCCCTCCAGCGCCTCCATCTCACAGCCTGTCTTCCCGGTCGTCTCGACGGCCACTTCCAGTTCGATACGGTCGTCCCGGACCTCGAAAGCGGTCTCGACGTTCGTGATCGGAATCTGGTGACACATCGGGATGGTCTCCCACGTGTGTTTGACGGCCTGAACCGCGCCGACGCGGGCAGTTGCGAGCACGTCCCCTTTCCCCACGTCGTCAGCCCGAACGGCCGCGATCGTGGATTCCGTGAGCTGAATCTCGCCGCGGGCCACCGCACGCCGGCCGGTATCTGGCTTCTTGCCAACATCCACCATCTGTACGTCGCCCTGCTCGGTGGTGTGTGTCAGTTCGTCGTCGTCGGTGTCCGCAGCCTTCTCAGGGCGCTCACTCATTGTCCCCACCTCGGAGTGCGTCCGGGATACTCTTCTGGAGTTCTGTCGCTCGCAGGCCGTTGCCACGGTCCAGCAGTTCCGCGGCCCGGCCGTTGACGTACGGTGCGACACAGGCTGCTTCGAACGGGTCCGCCCGGGCGAGCAGCGCGGCCGTGATGCCCGCCAGCGTGTCGCCGGTGCCGCCGACGGTCATTCCTGGTGTGCCCACACGGCACCGCCGGACGGTTTCGCCGTCCGTAATCACGTCCACGACGCCTTTCGCGAGGATGACGTGACCCAGTTCATCAGCTAGCGCCGCGATGTCGTCGGCAGCCCCAACGAGGTCGTCTCCGTCCGGCCCCCCGAGTTCCGCCAACTCCGAGCGGTTGGGTGTGAGCACGAGTTCGGCCGCCGTCTCGACTTCTGGGACCAGTGCTAGCGCGTCAGCGTCGACGACCGCACGGCCCTCGAACTCGGCGAGGAACTGCCGAGCGGCCGCCGCTGTGTCTGGGTGCCGACCCAGCCCTGGCCCGAGTACGACAATGTCGTCGTGACGGTTCGCCGTCTCGACCAACTCCGGGACGTGGTCGGGACTGAGATGGGGCTCCTCCGCAGGTGCGTCGTAGGGCTGGACGATGAAGTCCTCCGAGTAGCCCGCGATGGGGTCGAACACTCCTTCGGGGCACGCGACGAACGCGAGGTCGGCTCCCGCAGAGAGCGAGGCGCCCGCTGCGAGCGCCGGTGCGCCGGTGTAGGGGCCGCCGCCGATGACGAACACCCGGCCGCTGTCGCCTTTCCGACTGCCGCGTTCTCTGAGCATCGCGAGATCGCCCGGGCCAACGATGGTCTCGGCAGCGGCGGGGATGCCGATGTCCGCCACGGTGACGTTCTCACGGTCCGTGAGTCCGGGTTTCAGGTCGTGGAACGTAACGACATGGTCAGCCTCGACAGCCACGCCTGCTGCGTTTCCGGTGTCTGCGTCGAGACCTGAGGGTACGTCGACAGCGAGTACAGTGGCTGCCGAGTCGTTCAGGGCGCGGGCCACGGATCGTTCGGGCTCCCGGAGTGGGCCTCTGATTCCCGTTCCGAGCATCGCATCGACGACCAAATCCGGGCTTTCGAGCACGAATTCTTGGGAGTCCGCAACGACGCGTGTGTCGGACTCGGCGGCCTCCAGCGCGTCCCAGTTGGCCCGCGCGATGTCGGTTGTGATGCTCTTGGGCCGGGCGAGCAAGTGGGTCGTGCAGTCACGGTCGTCCAGAAACCGTACAGCAGCGAACGCGTCGCCACCGTTGTTCCCACGGCCCGCGACGAGGGCGACGCTGTCACCTGGCTGAGTGAGTGCCCGGGCCCGGTCAGCGACCGCGTTGCCTGAGGACTCCATCAGCACCCGCAGGGGAACGCCAAGCGCGGCGGCGTTCCGGTCCACCGCGGCCATACGTCGGCTGGAAATCATGGTTCTGGCTTCGGAGAGGGGCGGATTAAGGGTGATGGGTATGATGGTCTGAAGAGTGGTACCCATTCGGATTTCTCGAACGACCGCCGATCCCTCACACACCAGCCGCCGGGGTTATGCGGATGGGGGCCGACTACTGAACCAATGGAACTGCGGAAACTCGTCCGCGGTCAGGTGGAGTGGCCGCGGCTCGAGTCTATCGTCCGGGAACTCGCCCAACGGTACGGCTGCGAGGAGGTCCACGTCAGATTTCTCGAAGCCGACAACTGGCTCTCGACACCGATGGTGCTCGACGACAAGTACTTCGTAAAGGTGGTGACTGAGCAGAACTCCTTCGTCCACGCGCTCTTTACGACGACACGGAACCTCGGCGCGTTCTCCTCAGGCACGGAGGGCTTTTTCGGCCACTTCGGCGATCCCTACGAGATGGCCCAGCACGAACTCGAGGCAACCAACCGACTACGGGAAATCGGGCTAAACGCGCCCGAGCCCGTGGAGGCACTCGAGATCGACGGCCTCGGAGTGCTCGTCATGGAGTTCATCCCGGAGTTCGTCACACTCGACCAGATGAGCGAAGCCGACGAGCGCGAGCGCGCCCCAGACATGTTCGAGGCACTCCACGCGATGCACGACAACGGACTGGCTCACGGTGACCTGCGCGCCGAGAACGTCCTCGTCGTGGACGGCGAAATCTACTTCATCGACGCCACGAGCATTCGGGCCGACGAGAACAGCCCCGATGCGTCGATGGCGTCGGCACAGTCGTACGACCTCGCCTGTGCGCTCGCCGCGCTGGAGCCACTCATCGGCGCGCGGGAGGCTGTCGGCGCGGCGGCGAGCGCCTACACGACCGATGAGCTGCTTGCTGCACGGGAGTTTCTGGACTTCGTCAGCATCCGGCCGGACCACACCTTCGAGGCGGCTGAACTGAAGGGAGAACTCGAGAAGCGTGCCGAACAGGCCGAACGCGACGACGGCTGAACGGGCTGGGAGGGCAACGATTGACCGGCATCATTTTTGTACCGCTCGGCCGCATTACCTGCACGTATGAGCGAGGACGGAACCTACCAGCAGTACATCGATGGCGAGTGGACCGACGGCACCGGCGACGACACGTTCACGAGCCAGAACCCCGCAACGGGCGAGACGCTCGGCACGTTCCAGCGCGGTACCGAGGCCGACGTCGACGAGGCACTCGACGCCGCGGACGAGGCCTTCGAAGAGTGGCGCGAACTCTCCCGCATCAACCGCGCAGAGTATCTCTGGGACATCTACCACGAACTGCGTGACCGCCACCAGGAACTCGGCGAAATTGTCACCAAGGAGTGTGGCAAGGAGATTTCCGAGGGGAAAGCCGACGTCACCGAGGCCTGGCACATGGTCGAGTGGGCTGCCGCGGACGCCCGCCACCCGAAGGGCGACGTTGTCCCCTCCGAAATCGCCAGCAAGGACGCCTATATGCGCCGCAAGCCCCGCGGTGTCGTGGGCTGTATTACGCCGTGGAACTTCCCGGTCGCCATCCCGTTCTGGCACATGGCCGTCGCGCTGGTTGAGGGTAACACCGTCGTCTGGAAGCCCGCAGAGCAGACGCCGTGGTGTGGTCAGGTCATCGCCGAGATGTTCGAGGATGCCGGCATCCCTGGTGGCGTCTTCAACATGGTGCAGGGCTTTGGCGACGCCGGGGCCGCTATCTCCGAGGACTCCCGCGTCGACACCGTTCTCTTTACCGGCAGCGCCGAGGTTGGCCAGGAGATTGCCTCCAAGGTCGGTGGCGAACCCGGCAAGCTCGCGGCCTGTGAGATGGGTGGCAAGAACAACATCGTCGTGACCGAGAACGCGGACCTCGACATCGCCGTGCACTCAGCCACGATGTCCTCCTTCAAAACCACCGGGCAGCGGTGTGTCTCCTCCGAGCGCCTGGTCGTCCACGAGGACGTCTACGACGAGTTCAAAGAGCGCTTCGTCGAGAACGCCAGATCAGTGGCTGTCGGCGACCCCCTGGACGAGAGCACGTTCATGGGCCCGCTTATCGAGGAAGAGCACAAGGAGAAGGTCGGGAAGTACAACCAACTCGCCAAAGACGAGGGCGTCAACGTGCTCGTCGACCGCGAGGAACTCGGCGCCGAGGAGATTCCGGACGGCCACGAAGACGGCCATTGGGTCGGCCCGTTCGTCTACGAGGCGGACGCGTGGGACGACCTGCGCTGCACCCACGAGGAAGTGTTCGGCCCGCACGTCGCCCTGCTGAAGTACAGCGGCGACATCGAGGAGGCAGTCGACCTCCAGAACGACACCGACTACGGGCTCGCCGGCGCCATCATCTCCGAGGACTACCGCCAGATCAACTACTACCGCGACCACGCAGAGGTCGGCCTCGCCTACGGCAACCTCCCCTGCATCGGCGCAGAGGTGCAGCTCCCCTTCGGCGGCGTGAAGAAATCCGGCAACGGCTACCCCTCCGCCCGGGAGGTTATCGAGGCCGTCACCGAGCGCACCGCCTGGACGCTCAACAACTCGAAGGAAATTGAGATGGCACAGGGCCTCTCGGCAGACATCAAGACCAGCAAGGACGACTGAGGCCGGCGACCGAAGAGGAAGCCTTCTGCATAGTGTATTTTCTGCTTGCGGTGACTGAGCGGTCCGACCCGCCACAAAGCACATTGTTGTGCCGACACGCGCCCAGCACCGTTACCCTCCGATCGCTCCCTCCCCCGGGCCTTGCAACGGCCATCCGCCGGCACACCCGTGTCACCGCACAGATATGGCCGTCGAGAGTGTTCTGGTCCGGCTAGAAGATGGCACTACGACGCCTTCGGCGACGAGCCAGGCAGAGTTGGACTGCAGAGCGGCGGGAGCTGCGGACGCCGACGACGAAGCCAGCGGCGAGACCGGTCGCGGTTGGGGTCAGTAGCCCCACCAACACGGCAGTCGGCGCCGTGCTGGCGAAGAGGGTAGTGACCAGCAGCGCAGCGGTCACCAGCGCTCCGACGAGTGTCCGCGGCGGCCCACCAGGTCGGACTGTGGGCGCACCCATCACCGTTGAGAGTGAGCAGTGTTGCTCATGCAGGTAGACCATGGGCTGTGTTTCCGATAAAGATAATCTGAATGATGTTTATGTGCGGTTGCTTACTGAAGGCGACTTGTGTGCGAGAGCTGACTGGTACAGAAACCATTGAGTACGGAAACACCCTCCAGGCGTTTCCCCCAGGACAGGGACACGAGGCCCCAACAGGTCGTGTGCCGTGGGGGAATTACATACAGCCACGGCGTAGTCTCCATGGCTGGGACACGAGGTCCCAGTAGGTCGTGTGCCGTGGGGGAATTACATACAGCCACGGCGTAGTCTCCATGGCTGGGACACGAGGTCCCAGCAGGTCGTGTGCCGTGGCTGATTACTCCTCCCCGTGCCAGTAGTCCACCTCCGCGTCGCGTTCGTAGTAGCCCGATACATCGCGTTCGTCGTCGGCGCCCGGTGCTGCGCCAGCAAAGACGCCAATCTTCCCCGAGTCTGGATAAACTGTCACGTCGGTCTCGTTGAGTGTCGAGAGCACGAGATACCGCAACGGTTCGTCTGTGTCGTTGACGATTCGGTGGGCTCCGTCCTGTCCGGTCGGACAGGCAACGTAATCACCGGTTGCCAGCCGGTGTTTGCCGTCGGGAGCGCGGAGCTGGCCTTCCCCGGCCAGCACGTAGAACGCCTCCGCATTGGCCACGTGGTAGTGGTAGGGCCACGAACGCTTCCCCGGGGGGAGTTCATAGAGGCTACAGCCGAGGTCCTCAGCGCCGCCTTCGCTTGCTCGGTCCGTGGGCGCTTCAACCGCGGCGGCCGCGAGCCGTTTGCGCCGGAACGCCGTCTCCCCGCGTTCGGTTTCGGTCCACTCGAGATCCGATTCGTTGACCGGTTCCATGCGCGGTGGGTCGGAACCGGGAGAGAAAGTTCCACCGCCGGTGTCGTTGCTCCACCAACCGTTTTGCCCCAGCCGCTCCACCAACCGTTTTGCCCCAGCCGCTCCACCGACGGATATGGACCTACAAGCGCTCATCGACGCCGCTTCCACACGGGATTGGGACACCGACCCGGAGGAGAGTGTCAGCATGGCCGTCGTTGGGCTGGGCAACTACGCGCGCAACGTCTCCATTCCGGCCATCGAAGCGGGCGACTACACAGAACTCGGTGCTGTCGTTTCAGGCCACCCGGAGAAAGCTGACCGCGTGGCCGAGGGACACGACGCGCTCTCGCTGAGTTACGAACAGTACGCCGAGGGCGAGGAGGTCGACGCCTACGACGCCGTCTACGTTGCGACACCGAACCGCCTCCACCTCGACCACATCCGGACTGCTGCGGACCACGGGAAACACGTCATCTCGGAGAAGCCCCTCGAAGCGACGACCGAGCGTGCCCGCGCTGCCGTCGAACGCTGCGAGGACGCTGGGGTGACGCTGATGACCGCCTACCGGATGCAGACCGACCCGGTCATTCGCGCGTTGGCCTCGTTCATCTCCCACGGGGGCATCGGCGAACCAACGAAAGCGATGGGTGAGTTCACGTTCGACGTGTTGGGAGGCTCCAGCGGACCGGATCAGTGGCGCCTCGACGGCGAACTCGCCGGCGGCGGTGCGCTGATGGACGTCGGCGTCTATCCGCTCAACACGACTCGCTACTTGCTCGGCACCGATCCAGTGACTGTCGATGGGATAGCCCGCGCCACGGAACCCTTCGGCAGCAAATCCGAGGACCCGGGCTCCCCCAGATTCGCCGACGAGCACGTCCACTTCAACGTCGAGTTCGCGACCGGTGCAGTCGGCGACTTCACAGCAAGCTTCACTGGAAAGGCGGACTCCTGGCTCGAGATCGTCGGCAGCGAGGGCCGCATCCGTATCGAGAACGCCTTTGGGGTGAATAGCGACCGAGAAGTGAGAATCGACACCGACGCGGCGACCGTTGAACTCTCGGATTGGGGCCTCAACGAGACAGTCGAGGAGTTCGATTACTTTGCCCACTGCCTGCTCACCGGGACGCCACCGGAACCGGACGGTCACGACGGGCTCGTCGACGTTCAGACGATGGGTGCGGTCTACCGCTCAGCGGCGACCGGCAAGCGCGTGAGTGTCGACATGGGGCCGGCGCGGTCGGGTGACTGAGTAGCCACGGTCACTGAATTACTGAGAAGGCGGAGGCGGGAGATGTCGGACCGGGTGGCCCCCGTAAGCGGTCCGACGATGCGGGTCGTGACGGACCCCGTCGTCACGGCGCGCGTCTGCGGTGGTTGGCTTGCCGACGCGACGACGAGAAAAGCGTCGTCTGTCGACAGTTTACTGTAATCGATTGAAGGGTATAAATCCCGCGGGTCTGGCGTGCGTTACTCCCGGCGATCTCGAAGTGCGGGGAACTCCTCACGGACTGCCTCGACCCGGCTGGGCGAAATCTCTGCAGTCACCAGTGCGGGGTCGTCGTCGGAGCTGGCGAGTGGCGTCCCCCACGGGTCGTAAACTGTCGAGCGCCCCACCAGTTGGTCACCGTCCATCTCGCCGGAGCCGTTGGCTGCGGCGACGTACGTGAGGTTCTCGATAGCCCGTGCGCGTGGCAGTGTTTTCCAGTGCTCGATCCGAGGGTACGGCCACGCGCTCGGCACCAGCACCAGGTAAACATCCTCCTCCGCGAGCCGGCGGTAGAGTTCGGGGAACCGGAGGTCATAACAGGTAGTCATCGCGACGGTGAACCCCTCGAACTCGACGGTTGGGAGCGCCTGCCCGGCTGTCAGCAGCCGCGTTTCCGCGGAGTCGTAGCCGAACAGATGGTGTTTCCGGTAAACCCCACGGCGCTTCCCCGAGCGGTCAAAGAAGACTGCAGCGTTTGCCAGCCCCTCCGCGGTCGGCGTCTCAACCCCTGCGTCGGCGCTTGCCTCGAGGTCCTCGACGATGCTGCCTGCCTGCACTGCGACTTCGTGTTCTGCAGCGGCCGCGGAGATGCGTTCGAGCGTCGGACCGTCGAGCGGTTCGGCCTCGCGAGCGTAGGAATCGAACGCGAAGTAGCCGACGTTGAACAGTTCTGGCAGGGCGACGATATCGGCCCCCTCGTCCGCTGCTCGCTCGATGGAGCCGACGGCTCGGTCGACGTTGCCCCGCACGTCGGCGGCCTCGACCCTGTGCTGTGCCAGTGTGAGCGTCAGGGCCTCCTCGTCGGGTCCGATTCCCGAATCGATCATTCGTCGGCCTCCACCGCGCGACGGAGTGCACGCTCGAGGTTGTCGAGTTCGGTGTCGAGGTTCTTCTTGAAATACCGTTCGACGCCCGGAATGCGGCCGTCGACGACGAACTCGTTGTGCAGTCGGCTCCCGGTTTCAGTCGCCTCGACGGTGTGTGTCCCGGTCACGCTAAGCGCGCGCGAGCGGCCGACGAACTCGACTAGTTCCGGCGGTTCCTTGCGAGTTTCCTCCGTTTCGACGGCGACGGTCGCACTGATGCCGGGGACTGGCAGGCGCACTCGCCAGGTCATCGAGCCATCGTCGTGGGCTTCGTAGCTGTCGACGACGGAGATGGCCTCGGCCCGCGAGGCGGGGTCGGCGATGAACTCCCACACGTCCTCCGGCGGCGCGTCGAACTCGAAGGTCCGTTGGACACGGACGGTCATATAGCCGGCTATGACCGGGTGGGTGATAACGGGATGGGACTCCGGCCGAGCCTGCCAGTCCCCAGAATTTGTCAGTAGAGGCCAGTGTCGCTCGCAGCGAGAAGAACGACGAGAACGTCGCGTTACCCGTGATGGGTGACGCGCCAAGTGGTCGACTTCGAGCGACCCCACTTCTCGATATCGACGTCGTCCGATTTCTCCGCGAGATGGGGGAGCCGTGTGCCGACCTGTTTGGCAGTGAGTCCGATGGCCTCGGCGATGTTCTTGGCCCGGAAATATCGGTCGCCGGCGGAGACGCTGTCCCGCAGGTAGGCGACGATGCGGGCCTCCTCCTCGGTGTACTCACTCATCAGTACTGCAGTTATGGGTCTCTCGGTCTTAACGGTTATCCCACTACTCCCAGAGCAGGTGGATCGCCGCGACCCCGGCGATCCCGGCGGTCATCGCGATGGCGAACGGGACTGCCGCGGTGTGCATCCCGCTCTCGTAGGTCGCGCTCGGGTCGGTCACTGCCATCCCCACGGCTGCGAGTACGGCGACGACGGAGAGCAGTGTCCCTACGCCGACTCCGAGGTCTGAGCCAGAATCGTCGTGTGCCATACCGAAAGACGACACCCTGTGTAAGTAGTTCTTACGACAGCCCCTGCTCGAACCGCAACCCCGAAACCGACGCACACGGTGGTGGGGCTATGGAAACCACTCGCCACTTTACCGCCACAGTCTACGTCATCAACGACGGCGCCGCCGCGCTGCATCGTCACCCGAAACTCGGTATCCGCATTCCACCGGGCGGCCATGTCGACCGCGACGAACTCCCGCACGAGGCAGGGTTGCGCGAGACTCGCGAAGAAATCGGCCTCGAACCCACCCTCCTCGACGGGACAGAATCTATCGGCGCGCCGAACGGCGAGACCCTCCCGCGTCCCCGCGAGCAGCTGCTCTACACCATCGACAGCCACGACGGGAACATCTACCACCAGCACATCGACCACGTCTACTTCGCGACGGTTTCCTCCCGAGAGATTTCGCCGGGGCCAGACGAGGCGGGTGTCGACGTCTGGGGCTGGTACACTCCCGAGGACCTGCGCGAGAGCGATATCGACGATGATACCGTGACGCTCGCGCTCAGAGCCATCGAGGCGGCCGAAGAAACCGAGTAACGGCGCTATGACTCCGCGACCAACTGGTCGATATACTGACCCACGTGGTCGTCCATCCGCTTTTTGAAGCCCGCTTGTCGGGCCAGCCGGTCGAGTTCTCTGGCGGCGTAGGTCCCATACTGGACGGCTTTCTTCTCGGCCCGTCTGACTGGGTCCGGCACCACGCCCTCAACAGCGTGCCGGAGCCCGATTTTTCGACCGTCCTCGGTCGCCAGTAGCTCAGGTGGAAGCCGGAGCGCGGCATCGACCACCCGATCGTGTAGCAGCGGGGCGACCGGCTCGGCCCCCGCAGCACGGAGCGTCAGCACGTCGCGGGGGAGCTGTTCGGGCAGCGTTGAAACCACCTCGCGGGTCGCCCCACGGACTGTGTCGGCCTCGACGCGGTGGTCTTCCCCGGGGTTCACCACCTTCCGGTAGCCGCCGAACAGTTCGTCCGCACCCTGCCCGACCGCGAGCCGGTCGAAGCCGTCGGCGGCCGCCTGCTCGGCGGTGAAGTAGAGCGGGAGCGCGATCTGGACGTCCATCGGGTTCGAACGACCTGTCGCGCGAACAATCTCCGGAACCGCGCGCACAATATCCTCGTGGTCGAAAGCGACGACACGCAGGTCGCGGTCCAGCAGGTCGGCGGCCTCGCGAGCCGCCTCCACGTCGTGACAGCCTTCGAAGCCCGCGACGTAGCAGGGGGCGTCGGGGACGCCAGCGGCGACAACGGCGGAGTCGACACCGCCGGAAAACGCGATGGCCAGTCCCTCAGAGTCGGGTTCGCGGACACTCGTCAGCACGGCGTCTCGGACGGTCGCGATAGCGTCCTGGTGGTCTGTGGTCGGTTCTGGGTCTGGAAGCGCCCACTGTTGCTCAGTCGTCCCATCGTCGTGAACGACGCTCCCGGCGGAAACGAGTTCGGGGTTATCCAGCAGCTCTGGGCTGAATGCCCACTCTGGAGAGTTGGTCACCGCCTCAACGTACAGCGGCTCTCGTCCGAGTACGTCCCGGACGAGCATCTCGTCGATAGCGCCAGCGAAGCCGGCGGTCCCCGAAAGTGGTTCGCCAGTCTCGAGCGCCTGACGGACAGTTTCGAGAGCAGCCCCACGGAGCTGTTCGCCCTCAGCAGTCGGGAACTGCATACTCAGAGGAACTCCCGGAACCGCCGTTGGACGCGGCGTTTGGCGCCACCGGCGGCCTGGCGGAAGGAGATGCGCCACGGCGTCTTCTGGCCGACGACACTCGTCCGTCCCGCACAGATTGCATCGAGGACAGCGTCGACAGTTCGTTCGTCTGCTCCCACTTCGGTGACTGCTTGCCCGACCATCTCGGAGATGTGGGCGTCGCTCCCGGCGGTCTTTGGGACGCCGTGAGCAGTGGCGAACCGCTCGGCCTGACGATTCGCGCGCCCAGTCAGCAGCCGGGAGTTGTACACTTCGATGGCATCGGCGCTGGCCAACTGTTCGTCGGTGATGTGGGCGGCGACGCCGTGGCGGGAGCTCTGGAAGGGATGCGGAACGATGGCGATACCGCCCTGGTCGTGGATACGCTCGAGCGTTTCGTCGTAGGAAAGACCGGGTGGCACCGCTTTGTCGATGCCCAGCGCGAGCACGTGGCCCGCCGCGGAGGTGATTTCCATCGCGACGATGCCGACCAGTCCGTGCTCCTCGGCGATAGCCGCCGCGTCGATACTGGCGGCGATTTCGTCGTGGTCCGTGACAGCGATCGCGTCGAGCCCGACTGCGGCGGCTTGCTCCACGAGCAACTCGACCGAATCACGGCCGTCGTGGGAGAGCGCCGAGTGACAGTGTAGCTCGACCGAAAGCACGGCTGGCGGTTCGAGTCGGGCGGTAAAAAGGGGAACGGTCCCGACGGACGACCCATCCGGCCGAACCGTCGGGCGGGCTGTCGGAAAACCACGAACGTGCACAACGAAACCCCTTTGCACCCCGAAGCTGACCACACAGCTGAATGCCTCTCGCGGATGCCGACCACGAACGCGTCGTCGCGGAGCTCGGTCGCGAGCCGACGCAAGCGGAGGACCACCTGTTCGAGAACCTCTGGAGCGAGCACTGTGCCTACCGCTCCTCGCGGATGCTGCTCTCCGCGTTCGAGAGCGAGGGCGAGCAGGTCGAAATCGGCCCCGGCGACGACGCCGCAGTCGTGCGTATCCCGGGAACTGACACGCTGCTCACCTTCGGTATCGAGAGCCACAACCACCCGAGCTTCGTCGACCCGTACGACGGCGCCGCCACGGGCGTCGGCGGCATCGTCCGCGACACGCTCTCGATGGGTGCGTTCCCCATCGCGCTCGCGGACTCGCTCTACTTCGGGGGTTTCGACCGGGAACACTCTCGCTACCTCCTCGACGGCGTCGTTGAGGGAATCGCGGACTACGGCAACGCCATCGGCGTCCCAACCGTCGCCGGCAGCGTCGCCTTCCACGACGGCTACGAGGGAAACCCCCTCGTTAACGTCGCCTGTGTCGGGAAGACCACACAAGAGCGGCTGGTGACCGCAGAGGCCCAGGAAGCCGGTAACAGCCTCGTGTTGCTCGGAAACGCCACCGGCCGAGATGGACTCGGCGGCGCCTCGTTCGCCAGCGAGGACCTGGGTGAGGACGCCGAGACCGAAGACCGCCCCGCGGTGCAGGTGGGCGACCCGTACTCGGAGAAACTACTCATCGAATGCAACGAAGCCCTGGTCGACGAGGGCCTGCTCGAATCCGCCCGCGACCTCGGCGCTGCAGGACTGGGCGGTGCCTCCTCCGAACTCGTCGCGAAGGGCGGATTCGGCGCCGACATCGACCTCGCCACAGTCCACCAGCGCGAACCGAACATGAACGCGATGGAGATTCTCCTCGCGGAGTCTCAGGAACGGATGTGCTACGAGGTTGAGCCAGAGAACGTCGAGCGCGTCACGGAGATAGCCGACCGGTTTGACCTCGGCTGCTCAGACATCGGCGAGGTAACTGAAGGCAACTACGTCTGCCGGTTCGAGGGCGAAACTGTCGTTGACACCCCCGCAGCATTCCTTGCGGATGGTGCGCCGCTCAATGACCTCGGCCGAGAGCCCGCGCCAGCACCCGAAACCGACCTCCCCGACTACGACCTCACTGCGGCGTTCGAGGCCGTCGTCGCGGACCCCACCGCCGCGAGCAAGGAGTGGGTGTACCGTCAGTACGACCACGAAGTCGGTCTCAGGACTGCGACGCCGCCGGGCGACGACGCCGCGATACTGAACCTCCACGAGACCGACGCCGCCATCGCCCTCTCCTCGGGTGCGAACCCCTACTGGACGGCGTGCGACCCGGCGGCCGGCGCCCGCGCTGTCGCTATCGAGAACGCGACGAACCTCGCCGCGAAGGGAGCAACGCCGCTCGCGGCCGTGGACTGTCTCAACGGCGGCAACCCCGAGAACCCAGAGACCTACGACGGCTTTGCGGCCGCCGTGGATGGACTCGCTGCGGCCTGTGCCGACCTCGAGACGCCAGTCGTCGGCGGAAACGTCTCGCTCTACAACGATTCGGAGTCGGGCCCTATCGCTCCGACCCCGACGCTCGCGATGCTGGGAACACGCGAGCCGGGGACCACTCCGCCCGCAACAGCAGTCGGCACCGGCGACCTGGTGCTGGTCGAGCCCGCTGCCTCCGAGGCGGGGTCGGCCAACGGGTCGGCCGACCCCGACGCGCTCGGCGGCTCGCTCCTGCTCTCGCAGTTCGGTGGCAGCGACCAGTTCCCCGGGCTCCCGGCCGACCCCGGCGCGCTCGTCACGGCGCTCGTCGCTGTCGCCGACCTTGAGTCGACGCTCGCGACCCACGACGTGAGCGACGGCGGACTCGCAGTTTCGCTCGCGGAACTGGTGACGACCACCGCGGGCGTCGACGCCAGCGTTGACTCCTCTGCGGCGCTATTCAGCGAGGCACCAGGCCGGGTCGTGGTGGAGACGACCGATGTGGAGGCGGTGCGTGAGGCGGTCGGCGCCGCCGCGACGGTTTCGACCCTCGGGACGGCCACGAACAACGGCGAGCTCTCGCTGACAGTTGGCGAGGAGACCCTCACCGCCGGTGTGGAGCACGTGGACGACCTACGTTCGGCCTGGGCGTCCACGATCGATTAGGCTGGTCGCCCGTAGGTGTTGGTTCGCAAGAATATCCGTCGCGGTCCCGGCGGGTAGGCACTACGCCATTCGTCTGTGTCGCGGTTTCTCCCTCGTTCTTGGAGGATGTAGCGCCGATATTTCGACC
>Ga0136558_1000316_pt1 | contig 27821 bp, 18 predicted proteins | sample AntRauTorckE6833_FD_101391 | JGI IMG/M metagenome (GOLD analysis project Ga0136558, IMG submission 101391) | Saline lake microbial communities from Rauer Islands, Antarctica - Metagenome Torckler E6 #833 | ecosystem: Environmental > Aquatic > Non-marine Saline and Alkaline > Saline | place...
GAACTTCTTCCGCAGGAGATTCTTCACCTTCAACACCACCCATCTCGTCTCCAAGATCGATGTCAATTCCTTCACCTTCTCCATCAACGTCTCCATCAACGTCTCCGTCAATGTCTCCGTCAATGTCGAAATCACCTTCGTCTTCTTCGCCTCCGAGACCTTCGATCTCATCGCCTCCAAATTCGTCGTCTTCTTCGCCTTCTTCGCCTTCCAAACCGTCGATTTCACCTTCAAGTTCAGCGATAATTTCATTCAATTCAGCATCTTCGTCGCCTTCTGAAATTGTCAACTCACTTGATGTGTCGTTGTTTGGTGTTTGATCTGCATCTTGGTCTGAAGCCTTGATTTGTGAACTCTTACCACTCATACCAGACTTGTCTGTGTTGGAGGGTGTTAAGTTACCGCCAGCTTTTGGACCTTCAGTTGATGTGTTTACATTTGACGTTGAATCAGTATCTTGGTCTGATGGACCATCGTTTAATTCATTACTACGACCCTGTGGGTCAGTTGTGTGTGCGTCAGCTTTGTATCCACCGTCTTCTTCAAGCGCATTTACTTCGGAACCGTCAGAGTTTCTTGAACCCATCCAATTCCGACTTTGTGTGTCTGCTCTTTCAAGGTCTTCATCCATACCATACTCATCTTGATCCATTTCTTCATCAGCCATTTCTTGCTGAAGTTTTTGTGAAAGCATCGATTGTAGCTTTGGAGTGAATGCCTCTTCGAGAACAGCCTTCGCATTTTGAAGGGCAGTTTCACGAACCGCCTTTGCATCTGCGATAGCATCTTTTAATAATTTACTCATATTTGCAATCCTTTTTAGATTTACCTAACGTTATTCAATGAAACGTTAATGTCGTTATAATTAATCTTCCAGCAAATAAGGATTGCTGCATTATCTTTATAAAAATAAATATATAAAATAAACAAAACAGTTGACTTTTCTATAAGTTTCTTAATAATTATATGACATAGCCGAAGTAAAACATGTTCACTCATAAATGTAAAAATTGTAAAACCGAATTCCAATCAAGGAAGCGTGTTAAAAAATATTGTAGCAACCTATGTTATCAAAGATATAGAAAAGACCCCGATTTTATCATTGCGGCCAACGAGAAACGCAAATCAACTTGCTTGACAAGATACGGATGTGAACATGCGTCACAATCCGATGATGTAAAAGAACGCACCAAGGAAACGTGTGTGGAGAAGTACGGATGCCCAAGCCCAACCCAAAACGAAGATATACATAATAAACAAAAAGTCACAAATTTAAAAAGATACGGATATGAAAACCCGATGAAGAATTTGGATATCCAAGAGAGGCAGAAAAATACATGTCTTTCCCATCATGGTGTGGAATTCGCTTTGCAGTCGAATGTTATATATGATAAATATAAGAATACGTGTCTGAAAATATACGGAACTACAGCTCCCTCCAAGTTAGAAAGTCAGAAGGAAAAAACAAAAGAAAGTTGTTTATTAAAATACGGAGTGGATTCACCCAGTAAAAACAAAGAGATTATGGATAAAATTAAGTTGTCTAAACGACTGTCTATGTTCAACTCTCTATCAGACGGCAAACGATTAAACCCTAATATAACACCATTGTTTAACGTCGATACATATATCTCCACAGACAGAGACAATTTATATGAATTTAAATGTAACGAATGTAGTCACATATTTAAAGACCACCTTCAAAACGGAAGGATGCCTAGATGTTTCAACTGTAACCCAAGGATAGAGACAGAAGTATCACAATACGAAAATGAAATCTATGAGTTTATTTGTCAAATATACGATGATACAATAATCACAAGTGACCGATTGACAATTGGCCCTTTGGAGCTTGATATATTACTACCGAAATTGAATCTGGCTATAGAATTTAATGGATTGTATTGGCATTCTGAGATAACAGGAAAGAAATATAAAAATTATCATTTGAACAAAACTAACTTATGTAAAAAAAACAACATTCGGTTGATTCATATATTTGAAGACGAATGGTTATATAAAAGAGATATTGTCAAATCAAAATTGAAGTCGATTATATTACAAGACACGTCGGCAGTATATGCTAGAAAATGTATAATACGAGACGTAACAACTTCTGAGAAGAATGATTTCTTAAATACCCATCATATACAAGGGGCGGATAAGTCTAAAATAAAATTAGGTCTTTATTACAAATCTGAACTTAAGGCTATCATGACATTTGGTAGTTTAAGGGTGGCCCTTGGTAATACTCCGAAAGAAAACCAATACGAATTAATTCGATTTGCATCTAAGGATAGAGTTATCGGTGGTGCTAGTAAATTATTAAAAAATTTCATACAAACCCACCAACCGGAGAAGATAATAAGTTACGCCGACAAGAGATATAGTGAGGGTAACTTATACAATACAATCGGGTTTAAAAAGATATCAGAATCACCGCCTAATTATTGGTATTTAAATCCCTCATGTAGTCACAGAGAATATAGATTCAAGTATAGAAAGAACGAACAACCAAAGTTATTGGCAAGTTTTAACGACGACTTGACAGAGTGGCAAAACATGCAGTTAAACGGTTACGATAGGATATGGGATTGTGGTTCTATTAAATTTGAAATGGTTATAAAAAAACCGTTGACTGCCCTTAACGATAGAACTACAAAATGATAATTATTTTTCTATAATATAGTTTTTTTATTATATGATGATATATGTATGTTAGTATGATACTAATCGAAAAAACCACATCTAAGTGTGAACTTAAATTCTCTGAAATCAAACGGTTTTCCAAACATCCTTTGTTTTTCACATGTGATTACTGTGATTGTGAATGCGAAACTACGTTCGTAAAGTATTATTCTAGTAAGAAGAATAATATAAACCAATCCGACTGCTGTAAGGAATGTGTTCCCCTGAAAAGGAAGGCTACATATATCACAAAGTATGGCGTAGATAACCCCACTAAGAAAAAAGAATTTATTGATAAGGCTAAGTCAACGAATAAATTCCGTTACGGTTCTGAGTGTGCTTTACATAATAAAGAAGTAAAACAGAAATCTAAGGATACGTGTATTAAAAAATACGGCGTCGATAACCCGTTTAAATCCAATTTGGTGAAAGATAAGATTAAGGAAACTTGTAAAGAAAGATACGGGGTAGATTTCTACTCTCAGAGTGATTTATACAAGGAATCTGTGATCAATACGTGTATTGGAAAATATGGTGTATATCACCCCATGATGAATGATGATGTAAAGACTAAAATGTTGGATACTAATTCGAAACGACATGGTGGGGTATTGATGGGGTCTGATACCATACGAAATAAAATCGAAAAGACCAATTTGATAAAATATGGAGATTCCGTGTATTCTAAGACGGATGATTTTAAAGAAAAAGCTCGTCAAACAAATTTTGAAAACTTATATAACAACCTGACAACAGGCCGATTAAAACAACTTTCAAAACCTTTGTTTAGTGTCAATGAATACGTAGGAGTAGACAGTTCATATAAATTTGAATGTGTGGATTGTTCGAATATATTTATTGATACGTTGGATGATGGTAAAATACCTCTATGTCCAATATGTTACCCGGTCAAGACTAACGGATCAAAGTTCGAATCAGGTGTGATTGAATGGGTATCAGATATAAGAGACGACATCACTGTTGTATCAAACGCCGTGGGTATATTAGGTGGGAGATTTGAGGTCGATATTTATATACCCGAATTAAAAATTGCCATAGAATGTAACGGCAATTATTACCATAGTGAACTCAGTGGTAATAAAAACAAACACTACCATTTAAATAAAACCAATGAATGTGAAAAGAAAGGCATTCAGTTAATTCATATATTTGAAGATGAATGGTTATTTCAAAATGACATTGTGAAATCCCGACTGTTAAACATGATTAACCCTGGCAAAAAAATATTTGGAAGAAAATGTCATATCAAAGAGATAGACTTCAATACAAAATCAACTTTCCTAACCAACCACCATTTACAAGGAGATGACGTATCACAAACCTATATAGGGTCATTTTATGAGGGAGAGTTAATCGCTGTAATGACATTTACTAGATGTAGGTTCACAAAAGATCATTCAATTGAGTTGTCCCGATATTGTACATCCGTTGCAACTATAGGTGTAGCCGGAAAACTACTGAAATACTACACTACAAAATACAACCCACACCAAATTATCAGTTACGCGGATCGTAGGTATAGCATGGGACAACTATATAAATCACTTGGTTTTGATATGATACATTATACAAATCCGAGTTACCATTACATATCACGTAAGAATTACCTTCAGAGGTTTAATCGACTAAACTACATGAAATCCAAATTGGAACATAAATTAAATCAATTTGACGGTTCATTGTCGGAGTGGCAAAACATGCAGTTAAATGGATATGATAGAATCTGGGATTGTGGTTCTATTAAGTTTGAAATGATAACACACAAAAAACCCACAATTTAGTGATTGTGGGTTTGTTAACTACGATTAAAAATCGTTAAGTGAATTTACTTCGTCAATAGGCTCTTTAATCTCAAAATATCTTCCAAGGATGTGACCCATGTCTTCATATAAAGCAGTCATGCGTTGTTCTGTAGAATGTGCTTCTTGAGCCAACTTACCAAACTCTTTAGAGAAGTTAGTCAAACTCTTCATATTCTCGTTGATGGTTTTTTTATCCATCCAATCCTCACCAGCTTCCGATAATGTAATATGAGTAGCAGCTTCAGCTATCTCCCCCAACTGTTTCGCGGTTTCGGTTAGACTACCATCACGATTTAAGACCTTTCCAAGCTTGTTGTATTCACCAATCATAGCCAATACCCGTTTCTTTTCTGCGATTGGTAGTTTCTTAATCTCATCAGATTCTCCAGCCATTTTAAATTCCTTGATTATGTCTTTAAGCTTCTTCATGTTTATAAATAGTTCGTGTTATGAGTTTTTCACCGATTGATCTACATCGTCGTCTGTAGCAGATGGGATTTGATTTTCAATCTTGTTCATCAACTCAGCAGAACCGTGTAGTGGAATCATTGGTCCCCATTGAGATTTTAGTTTCTCAACACCCTTATCATCCAACCGTAATTTAGCAATAAGTTGACCCGCAAGAGCAGATAGTCCGTCAGCATCATCTTGGTATTTATCAAGTAATAGACCTAATAATACAGAAACACCTGGACGTGTGAACAACTCAGTTCCGTTAAATTCCTTAGATTTGGCATCAGCCATTTCCCGTTCAGCTTCGGATTTTTCTTTTTCAGCTTTAGCCTTAGCAGCATCAGCCTCAGCTTCTGCGGCGTCTGCTTCCGCCTCATATTTTTCAGCCTCAGCGTCAGATTTAGCATCCTCAGGGTTAGCATCGCCCATGTCACCCATGTCGCCCATAGGATCGCCTCCGTCGCTGCCACCGAGAGGGTCTTCTCCACCTTCTTCGTCACCGGCAAATGGATCCTCCTCCTCTTCCTCATCACCTGAGAGCGGGTCCGGAGCTTCAAATAACATACGTCCCTGTTTAGCATGAGAAGAGATTTCTTTTAAAATTTGTGAACAAATCTTATCAGCCGATGTTTTACTCTTCTTAGATTCTTTGAGGTTGTCCAAATTATAATCGGCGGACAACTTCTCTACTACATACTCTTCAATCTTCTCATGATCGTCATCAGGGTGTGCACCGTTCTCAACGGCAGTTTGTGCGTAGCTTTCAATTCTCTCGATAACTGAATTTGTAACTTCGTTATTACGAGAAACTGACAGTTTCTCAACGATTTGATCCAATGTGTATCTGCCTTTGTAAAATTCATTTACTATTGTAGCAGCGACATCTTGTTCTGTAACTTGTGAGTTTACGTTTTCGTTTAACCCTACTCTACCTTTTGTAGCATGACCTGAGATTTCTTTTACGATGTTTTTTAGTGAAGTGTTCATAGTTTTTAAAAATGCGATATGTCTATAAATATATAGTTATTTAGAAATCCACTCAAATTTATAGTTTCCACAATCCCATATTTTAGAATAACCATTATTTTTTAAATTGTCTGAGTTAGAAACCATTGGATTATAAGTGTCCAACTTGGAATTTAGGTTGGATTTTCGGAAACTGAAACGATGTTGGCGGTAATATTTCTTTCGGCTAAAGTACCAATACCCCGGATCGGTATCCGCCAACTTAACCATTCCTATATTTAAATACACCCCGCCGGTGAAGTATCGTTTGTCTGAATATGTTACGATACGTGTGGGATTGTAATTTCGAATGAAATGCGTGAATAGTTTATTAGCACCACCCACAACTGTTTTAGTTACGCAGTATCTGTATATTTCATATGAATTTGACTTGGAAAACCTATCTCTGCCAAACGTCATAACTGATACTAGCTCATTGTCATATAATAGACCCAATTTAATCGATGAGTTATCGCTGCCTTGTAGATGATGGCATTTTAAAAAATCGATGCATTGACGAGATGGTATTTCAGATACAACACAATGTCTTCCATATACAGTATCGGATGATGGTGATATCTGGTTAGTCAATATCAATTTGACAATATCTTTTTTATATAACCATTCATCTTCAAATATATGAATTAACCGAATGCCTTTCTTTTCACATTCATCAGTTTTATTCAAATGGTAATCACGGAACTTCCCATTTTCCTCTGAATGCCAATATAACCCATCACATTCTATCGCTAAGTTAAGTTCGGGTATATAAATATCAAGTTCCAAACCATCTAACATGGTTCGGTCATTCTCATGTATTGTTCCGGTATATATAGTTTTAATATAACTGGATACTTCGAGTTCAAAGTTCGACCGGATTCTATAACAAGAAGGACACTTTGGTATGTCACCGTCTTCCAAACAATCGTGGAAGACCTCACCACAAGAATTACACTCAAATTTATATTCGTTATAATAACCAGAATCCAAATACTCAGTCAATGAAAATTGTGGGGTAGACAATCCGTTTAATCGGTCAGATGAAAATAAACTCATATAAAATCGACGGCGAATGGTATCAATCCGTTTTTGTTTAATTGATTTAACTTTTTGTACGTTATCCACTCCATATTTCTTTAATACAGATTGTTTTTTATAATATCCATGCAACGGACTTTCTACTCCAATGGAATTCAAACAACTAGACTTCTTTAACTCTTTTATACTTTCTAACTGAGATATGTTATCAACCCCGTATTTACAATTAACCGTCGTTCTAGATTTCTTCTGAATCGTCTTGTTCGATTGTACATATTCCACACCGTAACGACTTAGATTCGTTTGTTTTGTTTTTTCTATAACAGACGCACTTAATTGAGCGCATTTGTTACTACACGACTGTCTGTAACCCTTAGTGTATGATACGAAATTAACTTGGTTGTCGCAATGCGAACATTTAGGAACAGTATCGGGAGAATATACAATGTGCCATAATCGATTGGCCATAGTCACATTCTCCCCCAAAAACGAAGTCGATTGTATAATTTTATTATACTGCTCTACGTAGTCGTTTTTCTTAAACCAGTTATATAACCCCCTTTTTGCTGGCAACTTACCGTTTGATATAACAGTTGATAATATGAAATCTTTCACGTTTTGAAAACTTTGGGTTTGATATTGTATATAACTATCAATTATAAACCCTAGACTCTCATATGTCACAATATATTTTCTAAAAAAAACACCTACATTCTTATGTAGGCGTTTCTAAATTAAATCTCTGATAATATATCTCTTACCAATACTTCAACGTTGTGGTATGGATTTGTTCGTGGCAATTTTCTTCCTACGGATTCCTTTATTAACGATTCATCCAAACCGGCAGTAGGCGATTGGAAAGCTCCATGGGTTGATGGATTTGAGACGAAATCAAACGCTAGCAATTCAAAATCTTCTTGAACCATGATAGTTCCATCACCGCTTTCATTTACAGAACCCAATCCTCTCGAAGAGATTCCAAGTTTAACTCCGCTTTTGAAAAGTTCCTTTAAGATGTTCCCAGCAGGAGTTGTCAAAATTTCACAAGTCCCAATAAGGTCTTTACCTTCCCAATGCATTTCTGTCACTAGGTGGGAAACATTCTGTAAGCTTACCACCGATGAATCGGGGTGATCTAGTTCACCCATCGCTCTTTTTTGGCCGACGAATTCATCTTGATACTTTCTAGCTTCCCTCATTAATATAGCATGTGGGTATACTCTACCATTATGATTCTTAGCATCTGAACGTTGTAATATACCTTTAACAGTTAAAGGTTTGTTTAGTGCGAGAGATTCGTTGATAGCTTGGGGTGATACCTCAAACGGTATCCAATCAATTAGTAAAGACTTGCTCATGTGTATAAATATGTGTTACTTTTTAAAATTGTTTTATTTTATGTTGAGAGGAGTCGGAATTGACAGATTTGTTCTGCATTACGTTAGTTGTAGGCCCTTCCGTGTCATTTTCAATTGATATAGACGATTTTGCGGTTAAAGCGATCTTATCACCATCCCCCTCCAATATAATGACATATTGGCCTTTAGATTTCACAACTGTAACTTTATTCACTGTAAGAACCTTATTTTTGTGTGTTACTTCTTTGCCGTTCAATTTCATTTTCATGTCGTTCTCAAACTGTTTGATGGCAGATTTTTCATAGTTAGTAATTGAATCCTGTAACTCCTCTACTTCAGCCTTCAAAGAAAATTCAACTTGTGAGTTTAGGCTAGGAACCTCTTGCATCATGACTTCGGATATTAATTGTGATAGTTTCATTTTAAATTTTTGGTTTTTTGGAGTATAGCGGTTGCTGAATTTTGAATTTTTTTTATATCTCTTTCACTTCGTTTCCACAAGTTTGATGATTCGACGCCGGATTCTCGTTTAAGTCTCAGAGTTATATTCGCCAAGTAGTTGACTTCGTCAAGCATCTTTTTCATCTCACGTATGGTGTAAGATACCTTAGACCTATCCTTCTTATACTTAGAAGACTCTCTGAAATTGTAATACCTAGCTCTTGCTTCAGTTAGTTTATCAGGCTCTTCTTCGTCAACAACATTACTTTTTCTGGAGTCGGGGTTAGGCATGCTATCTTCAGCAAACTCACCACCCTTCCATGCCGAACCTTTACCTGCGAAAGCATTAGGGGTTTTTATATCACCCGAAGCCGCACCAGCAGAACCGCCAGCAGAACTAATCTCTTCGATTTGATCTTCTTCAATCAATTCCTCCTTGATTATTTTTTTTATAATAGACTTTAAATCACTTCTATTCATTGTCAGTTACTTTTTTCAACTCTTTGATAAGTTCATATGAGAGTAACAGTGAAGTAACTTGAGAGTCTTTTACGGTCGAACCTTTTGTGATATTAGATAATTGACGAATGGTTTCATCTAATTTAATCTGGACTACCTTGTCTTTAATATTAGATTTCAATTCATCCAACCTCAATTTTACCAAAGGTACTTCGGTCGCTATGTAAGATTTCAAAGAATTTGTATTACTTACATTGTTAATATACTCTCTAAGTAACAACTTCTGTTTTGTATCCAATACAGAATACTTTTTGTTAAACGAGTCCACAAGCATCTTATAAGTTAGTAGTCTATGATCTTCTTGTAGTTTATTGTATTGTTCAACGACACGATCTTTTTCAGCTTCGATTAGAACGTTCTTACCTCCCAATAAATTTTCTATTATAACTTCACGGGACCGCAATGACTCACTTGGGTCATGACTTCTATCGGAAACATGGACTTCAAATAGTTTATACACAGATGCAAGTAACTTGTAATTTGATATGTTCCCTTTTAAGAAATCGTCAAGAGGATAATTTTCTTTGATAGTCTTTATCAAGTTATACTTCTGTTCATTTAATTTCTTTTCGGATATACGACCACGCGCTTTTACGATGGTTTCTACAATCCTATCTGCATTTACAGAGTCTTTTGCTTTCTCTTGGATAAGAAGTTGGTATAGTTTAAGTTCCTTGCCCAATTCGGTGGTGTCGCTAAAAAACTCTTTTAAGATTTTATTAGCGGTATACTCCGTGGAATCGTTTAATATATCCGCAGTAACCTGTCTTACCAGTAGTTCGAACAAGATTCCTGTGTTTTTAAATTTGCTGTGTTTAATTTTTATCATGTCAATTTGAAGCTAACTTACTTATAAATATAGTCTCAATCAATTAATCCTCTAAAATATTACGTTCATCTAACAAAGAACGTTTATTCTTTGAATCTGTTTTGTATTTAGATTTCATCGATCTTAACTCTTCTGATATAGACAATCCAATCTTTTTAGTGGCCGGAGTCATCCGTCTATTAAACCTCTCATCTTCATCTTGGTCATGCGGAGACGTTATATCTCGTGACCCATGACCTAAAGCATCAGTATCCTTGCCATCATATCCTCTTCTTTTTGAATCGGACCTAACATTAGTTTCCAACCCATAGACATTGTTTAAATGGTTCTCAGAGTCCTCCTGTTCAGATTTATCACTGTCTCCACGATTGTCTTCGCCTGGCTTTGGGACTTCACCTTCAAACAAATCGCCTCCGAAGTCATCACCCCCGGTATCGCCGAAACCACCGCCACCGCCTCCAAATCCACCGGAGAACTCATCGTTATCATCGTTTTCACTGTCGGTGTTCAGCTTCGTTACTTCCGCTGCTGGGTCAGTACCTTCATTTTCGATAGTATCCAAACGATATTTAGCTTTATAGTCATCAACAAGTTCGGATTTAATTTTAGAGTAGTCTGCGGGGGATAAGTTGAATACATTCTCATAAATCCAATCAACGGAGAAGAACTTAGACTCAAACATATCTCTAGCAACACTCATCTTGTCACCCCAAAGAGCAATCTTTTCTTGTTCAAACAATGTGGATGGGTTTGTTAAAGTAATTTCAAAGTTGACCATCGCAGCATCTGTAAACCCTTGGACATACAGGTGAAGAATAGCAATTTTTGTTAACTCAGACACGATAATATGTTGAATGCGTTGGATCGTCTTTGCAAATCTAACGTCTTGTGCAGCTAATGAAGACTTTTCGCCAATACCTTCATCGTAACCAAGAAACGTCTTTGGAATTTTAAGAGCCGCCATCATCTTATTTTTGATGTATTCCAAATCGTCAATACCAGTCCACTCAAGACCGCTTAAGTTTTCAATCCGTGTTCCACTGTCACCGCCACGGACAGGAAGATAAAAGTCTTCAATCATGTTCTGTAGATTGAATTTCAAGTTGTAATCACCTGTTTGTGGATCGATGTATGGAATCTTCTTCATTTGAGATACCATTCTTTCCATGTGAGCGTCAACTTCTGAAGGCGGTATATTACCAATATCAACATAGAAAATTCTACGTTCTGGAGCTCTCATGATACGATTTATTAACATCGCGTCCTCCATAAGTGATAATTGTTTCCATACTCTTCTTGCACCTTCTATCTGAGATTTTCCATATGGAAGAAAGTTAGAGTCGGATAACAATCTAAAGTGACCCATTTCAAAATTTTCATATTCAGCACCACCAAATGAACCATCGTGTTGAAATTTCACATAATTCTTGTTCTCAGGGTCAATTCCTTCGATACGTGTAACTTCATATGCACTTAATGGTTCTACCATGAAGATGCCGTATTCAGGGGAAATATCCATCTTGAGGAAAAAATCCCCGTATTTACACATGTTACGAGTCCAACTCCATAAGTTGAATTCGATGTTTAAAATTTCGTAAAATAGGTTATCAAGGATGGCTTTAATGTTATCATCCTCCGAACGGATAGTTAAAACCTCACCCATTTCATTCTTTGTAGTACACTCATCCGCATAGATATCGAGGGCACTCGACAGAATCGGGTCCATATCCATAACGTCATAATCTCGGAACAACTCTAATCTACTAGCTTGATATGCCATAGACATATCTCTATTATGAAGATTATAAGTCGAACTACGAAGTCGGTTGAACCGATCACGCATTGAATTGCGGTCAGTTGCATACTGGATCTTGTTTGTGTCAACTACCTTCAATTTTTTCCCGCCGACATTGCGAATAACAACATCGGTTGAAAATAACTTCTTCAACCTTTTAAATACACTTATATCAGCCATTTACATACTCCCACCTTAAATTATATGCGTGTGGTCTGTGACCCGCGACACATCTAGAAACTACTTTATATGAGTAGTCATTTACATCACTAGCTTCTCTAATTGAATTGTATACTGTAACTTCTCCGTTTTTATCTATACTTTTAACTTTAGACACCCGCGTCAAACCGTTCTTCAGACTCTTAAAATTTGGGGCGACTTGTATATTATTAGGAAAATCGTATTTATAACAAAATCCAAAACCCTTAACGTTTGTATATTTTTTATTTTTCTTACAACATTGAGTTATGTTAGACTGACATATACCGGAAAACAACTCCCTAGCAGCCTCACTAGCAGAACCCCACTCATGTATTAAATTTCCCGTTTTTATATCATATTGACAAATGGGCTTTGTTACTTTCGGATTACCCATCATTGACTTTGAGATTCTTTTTTTTACGTGGTCGGGCATCGGCGATGATTCAAAGTTGGAATATACCTTATTATATCCAAAGTTCTCATTCAATGAATTGTTCAAGTCTATGTGGTAATCCTCCCTATCTTTGCAGTTATTCTTACCCGTAACATCGGATTCTACAACACAGAATTTAAAATTTTCTTTTCCGTGTTTGTTATACGCCCGTTGTAAATGATCGTTGTCGTGGACATTGGCCTTCAATTTCCACCGGTGAGTCTTCCACCTATTCTTATAACTTATAGAACTTCCAATGTAAACCTTTCGGTCAATCTCATTCTGTATTTTGTAAATCGTATATTTTCTATTTTCCATAACTTTTTATGTTAGAATCCCATACCAGCATCGGCATCTTTCCCAACATTACCTTCTTTTCTTGATTGATTAATTTTGTGGTTGATAATCTTCTCTTCTTGATCCAACTTCTTTTTGTTGGAACGGACATGATTTTCAATTTTATTCAACACGTTCCTTTTTGATCGTATAAATTCTTTTTGTAGTTTTAATTTATCAAATCCCTCCGCATTCTCCATCGCTTCGCGTTTAGCGGTTGCATCATTCTTAGCATTTGTAAGAGCGGATGACGTTTCAGCAACATCTTCACAGATGTTTTTAATCTCTTCTCTAATAATCTGTCTAATGAGTGTTTCGGTGTTGTCCATATATATAAATATAACCTACTTCTATTTTACTACCGAATTAACCACCGAAGATCCTGAACTTCTTTACTACTCACTTGTTGTTTATAAGGGTCATGTGTAGGAGATCCTGGTTGTCTAAAACCTGGCATGTTAGTGGATGAGTATATTCCATTCTCTTCAAACCCAGATTTCTTTATTCCCGCCAAAGCTTGTCTCTGTAGATCCATCCCCTTTTGACGTAACATTAATGCTGTATCTCGTACCCACAAACCAATTCCCAACGCAATTGTTAAGTCATCATTATAACCGTCTGCTGCTTGGGCTTTACCGTTTTTCCAAATGAATGTCATTAGCTCATTTATGGTTCTCATCGATTGTATGATAACACCCTTGTCCATGAAATATAAATCGATTTTAGATATCACCAGCGGTCTTGTTCGTGATGACATAGTAAACCCAGCAGTAGCTCTTTTTGATTTGGCGTTCCACTTGTTAGTATATTGATTTTCCATATCAACATATTTCAAATCATCATCCATATAAAATAGATTTTGATATCCTCTATCTAATATCTGTTGAATAACTGCCCAACCAATGTTAGAATTTTCAACAATTAATAAAGCGTTATTCCACTCTGTAGCCACTTGTACTAACAAATTACCAAAGTCCTTTGTTTCCAACTTACCTCTGTATTCAGCAACTTGTGTCATACTCTCAATTTCCAAAACGTGAAATGTAGAAAAGTCTTCTCCATCACCACGCGAAACGTCGGCACTTACAACATATGTTTTTGAGTAGTCAGGAAACGCCCACGTCCAATAATTTGTGTCAAATCCTCTTTTTTCTACAGGTGCTTTAACGAAATTTTCTTCGTAATATTTCAAAGTCTCCAATGGAACAACTGAGTTACCAGACGAAACAAACGAACAATTATGAGATACTATTCCATCTACGTAAAAAATATTATTTGTTCCGACGTTGAGTATATCGTATAACACAATATCAGAGTCGAATTTTTCGATGTGTGTGATTGATATGACATCCCCCGATTCGGACCATAATTCATCTCCGATTTTTAATACATCGGCATGTATAATTCCTTTACTACTCATAAACGGGTGAGTATCCGAACATTTTATAGTTTTGTCGGTGGATAAGGTTATCGCATAATACGAATTCAGGGTCAACTTACGAATGCCCGAAAAAGGTTCATATCCAGACGGAGTATAGATTTCGTATCTAAAATTTTTCTTGAGTTTCATTAGATTTTCAATTTTTATAACACTTCGTATAGATTTTCCAAAGAAATATACATTTCTTCTTTGTTTACGATATCATACACTTTTACCTTAGAAACCCCCCACAGACAATCACATTCTTGAGCAGCAGCTTGCTTGCCCAATAATACGTCCTGGTCATCTCTCCAAACTTGATCGTATTCAGGGTGTCCTGACCAGTGAAGTTTAATCGTATTGAATGACTGAATTCCCTCTTCCGAATCCTTCCACATCCGATAGAACCAATTGCCCATACCATTTGGAGTCTGGTGACCGACAATGCCATTATAAACCACAGAATGACACCACCTATCATCGAAATCATCTGGAAGGGAAAAGTCATATGTAAGCGACTTCGATTCTGTAATAGTTTTTATTTTTTCCCATACTATATTATGTGAAATTATAGATTCCCAGTATTCAAAATCTTCGTCTGATAATAACTCACCATATAAATCAAACATCTGATTCACCAATTCCTGAGAAACATTCTCAGATTTGCAGGGAGTCGATTTACTCACTATTGAATTTAAAAATATATTATGTCGTTTCTGAATCGAATGTGTAGTCTCACCTGAAAGCTCGAATAATGTCTTCACCAACTCAACGGAGTTTGGTATTATATTCAAATTACAATGGCGGGTTGATTGCTGTATACAGTCGTTGAAATATACACGTTTTCGATCCAAATTAAATCCGATCAAATTATGAAATTTTATAGAATTCTTACCATATATTTCAATACGGTGAACGTCGTGATTAGTTTTTATATCACCCCCGTATGAATTCATCTGATCCTTTGTGTAGTGATACCTACTCGTAAGAATCCCGAAATTGTTTAAAATCATCCGAGTCTTATCGATCAGAATTGAGGAACTTGATGTGTAATTAATCGATTGAGAATCACATCCACCATCACCATCGAACATCCCCTTCAACACCCATCTAATTTTATCTCGGGAAAACGATAGTATTTTGGTTGTCAAATCTTTCCGATTCGACTTATGGGATAAATCAAATCCTAAATATTCCAGAAATTCTAACAAATTTTTACATGACACGGAGTAATGCATGCCATCATCACTTCTCCACGGCAAACCAAGAGAATCGAATACCCACGAAATATCGTCTCCGCATGTAATTGTTAAACTTCCGCCGTTAGAATTAACATTTTTATATGTAGACCCCTCAGAAATATATAACCCGATTAGATAACACAATTCATTGGATAACGTATCGGGTTTAAACGGAATTCGTATCTTAGAAGAAACTGTAGGTTGAAAGTCTGAAATGTCATCGTTATTACCCCATATATTTTGTCCATATTGGATACTAACATAGTCATCGGTAGTCAACTCATCCGATCTAAACCAACCAAATTCATTTAATTTTGATGAAAATGCCCACAACTTGTGATTGAAACTACACTCAAGATCCGTGGATTTAGTAGTTATCTTCTTCGTATCAACCAACCCATTATTATGAATTAGATTTCCAGTACGCAAACGATTTACCCCGAGTATATTATATGGAGTTACATTGTATCCACCTGACAATTCATAATTTACAAAATCTTTTACCTGGCGAATACCTTTATCGGTAAACACGAACGTATCGTCGGTAACACATGATAATATAATAGCGTTACCACCACCGTGCATCATAGCGGATTGAACAGAAGTCCAAATATCACTGATTTGGTCAATGAAAGCAGCTTCGTCTACTATAAGAAGTGACAAAGCTTCCGAACGACCGGCATCACCACTAGCAGAAACAGCTTTAATTTGAGACCCGTTTGAAAGTCTTAAACTCGTTCTGTTGTTTTCAATTTCACGTTCTTTCATCCATGATGGAAGGTTGTCATTAGCGAACCGAACTTTTGTTACCATGTTTTTAGCAACGTCTTGTTTAGTAGCAATAACAAGAACAGATTTGTCTTTATGAAACACCATCAACCACAAAGAATAAGCAGCGGTCAAAGTTGAAATGCCCATCTGTCGGCATTTTAGAATAATGTTTTTCGGGTTGTCTTTAAAATCTCGTATACACTCTTCTTGGAATGGGTATAACTTGAAAGGTATAGTACCTTTCTTAGGGTGCTGAATTTTTACATACTTCTTCATGAAGTATACTGGATCAGTAGCACACTTCAAATATTCTGCTTTAATAGCAGACTTTATCTCTGACGAACTAGCCATTCTCGTGTTTGTCTATTTCAGCATTCACTTCTTCAAGTACATTAATAATATCAGCAAGAGCATCTTCTCCTTCTTTGATATCTTTTTGCATCTGTTCCTCTAACTTTTTTTTGTCCAAACCATTCCAACGTTCAAGTCCACCATGTTCATTTACAACTTCAATGTTAGCATCTAAATTTTCAAGTCCTGCCCGAAGTTGTTCAAGCATATCTAACACCCAATCCTTCTGATTTTCAAAAATTGTTTGTCGTTCATACAACTTAAACGTTCCAGCCAATTTCCGGCGATCATCACGGTCTATTAAACAGTTGAAACACATCTTTCCTTTTTTAGAGTATGCTTTTGTATCATATCTGTTATCTAACTCAATGACTTTAAAACAGCTTGAACAGGTAGGATTCGACTCTTTAATAAAGTCCAACATGGTATTTACACGACTCCATGTGGAATTACCTAATCGTTTCCAATCCTTACCATCTTTATCAGTCCAGACGTCTCCTATAGGAGTCTCATCTTTTTCTTTCGCGAGGTCTGATGAACCTGTCAAAAAACCAACGTATGTAGGACGAAAGTTCTTTCCGTCTACCCAGTCACTTAGTATTTGTAAATTGCTACCCATCCCTATATATATGTATATACACACGAAAACAATGGATTTTTTGTGTAAATGTTGTTTTTCTAATTAGTCTCCGTTAATCATTTTATTCTTTGGAGTGTTGTTAACTTCTTTTATATTGGAATTTGTAAGTTGTTTAGCTCTTGATAATCCGCCATTTCCAGGTGGATTCTTAAATGGTGTATGTACCGCAACCTTTGATGGGTCTATGTGGCTACCATCGCCCATATTTCCGCTCTGAGTGTCATAGTCACTACCATCATTTGGTGTTATATGGTCTGAAAAGCCTGATGTTGTATGTAATACATATTCTAGGTATAACTTATCAATTTCATTGTATGTCTGTATAAGACGCTTAGCATCTTCTTCTATAATCGAGAAACTGCCGTTGTCTTCCCCTACATTTCCATAAACAAACTCAGGTTCGAAGTAATCCATCAAATAGGTATAACCACTGTTTTCGGAACGTAGTTTGGAGAATTTATAGTATCCCTCAACACTAGCGAACGGCGACAGTTCTGTTGTCCCTCCATTTACAAGGCCAGTAGCATTAGACTCTGACAGTATTTTCTTTATTTTAGATTCGTTCCGTGAGATGAATTCACACAATCTCTTTTTTTTTAAGTTCTTAGATACTAAATCTCTAATCTTTTGTCGGTAACTGAATTCTTCACATATTTGACCCGACGTATCCATAAATGTCGTATCGTCATCTAAAGTAACAGAAACCTCTTCATTTCCACTTGTACCATCGATGTAATCGACGACCTCATATCCAATTTTGTCTGCCATATCTTGGTTCTTAGAAGCCCAACTATCAGATTGTGCGTCATCAATGTTGTTACTTACAAAAGAGGAAGCTTCAGGGGAAGCGTCCAAGAAGGACGTGATTGAAGGTTCGTCTAAAACACCTGACAACTTCTGAATCGCAGGAACTGACGAAACTGAAAGAAGTTTCTTTAAAACGTCCGATTCGTTTAATTTTCTGCCTAAAGGATAATTGTCTTTATTATCCGTTGAAGTTGAATCCAGTGGTTCAGAATATTCATCCTCTTCTAAGAAAGGTGCTGTGATTGATTCTACTAATGCGTTGATATCCATGTTTATAAATATAAGTAAATTTGATTTGTCGTTATGTAGTTTTATATTGGTATCCTTCGGATTGACGTCTGACTGACATAATTATGACGGATACAACATCGGATGTGTGGTGTTTTTTGTTGTTATAGAAATCTTTTAATTTTTAAATTCTAAATATCCTTGATAAATGGAAATAGTATTACCTGCCTTAGCATTCATCCATTGAACTTTCACTGTAATATCTTCTGATGAAGTTGTATCAATAGTTTCTATTGAATTAGATGTATCTGTATCTGTATCAATAATTGAACGACCATAGAAAGCAACACTTCCTGAAGCTCCAACACTTCGGACTGTCAATTCAGCATCCGTACTCCAATTAACACCTGTTACATTTCCAATAGCAGGAGCAAGTGTTTCAACAAGTGTGCTTCCTATATAAACATTGATTGTAACATCATCAGAAGATGTTGCATTTGATAGAACTCCCCTAACTCTTGCCTTGACTACATTTCCTACTTTCAAAGTATTAGCATCAATAGTTCCTGTAAAGATAGTTGTTTCTGTTACTGTGTTGGATACAGTAGTTGTTGAAGTAATAACATCTGATGTTCTATCTATTGCTCTTGGTGTGGCTACATTAGTTATTGTAAATCTTTCATTCACAAAGTTTATAGTTCCTGCCTCTGGTGTTGTAAGAGGAGTTGCTGTGTTTGTAAGTTTCAAAGGCGAAGTTCCTGCTGTAGCTGTACTTGCAGGTAGAGTAACACCATCAGAAAATAAGAATCTTGCACCTGAACCTACTGCATTGAAAGTTGTAATACCTGTTGAACCTACCGTTGTAGAGAAATAATTAGATGTGTTATATCCTAGTCTTAATTGTTCTGTTGTTGATAGAGAGTGGAGTTTTGAAGATGGATTTGTAGTTCCAATACCGACGTTGCCCCCGAAATGAACATCTAAACTGTTAGAAGGAATAGTTATAGCAGGAGAACCAGTAGTTCCTTTTGTTGTGAATTGCATCTGTGTTCCAGCCGCCAAACCATTATCTTTTGTAGAAGCAAACATAAACTTAGAACTGTCTTGCAAAATAAATCCTCTACTGACTGTTGCACCATATTCAGCAGCATTAACAATCTCTAGGAAAGTTGAAGACAAGGTTGCAGAATCGTTCCTAATACTAAATCCATAGTTAGTTGCACTACCTCCTGAATTTATTTTTAACCCTGCTCTAGGGTAACTCGCATTATCACCCAATACACTTAATTCTCCACTTGTGTTAGTGGCGGATGCTAAAATACTTCCAACAACTTCTAATTCTGCGGCAGGTGCTGTAGTTCCTATACCGACATTCCCTCCCGCATAGTTAATACCACCTGTTGCAGAATTCCAAGGTTGTGTAGTTAAGTAAGAAGCGGTCACAGCGTTAATAGCATACTCAGCGTGGGATGCGCTGGCAACAGACCCATAGACAACAGACCCAGAAACAACATTGGTTGGATCTGTTATCGAGAGGTGTTGTATGGAAGAATCCTCAAAATTCCATAAATTACCCGACGCAGTTACAGTTGCATTGGCCCCGAATGATACCGTGTTATTAAAATAGACCTTTGGGATCGTCGAAACGGCAACATTACCATCATCAAAGTTGACCGTTTCAGTAAACGTTATATCTTTTTCGAAACTCGGATTCGGATCGCTTAAATTATCTACCCATTCAGGTTTTAATACAACCGAAGACCATTTGGGTGATATAATATCTGTAGGCAATGAGTTCTTGGGCGTTCTTAAAGTTCTTCCATCCAGATCAAATGTATTAACAGAACGTAAACGGATTGGTACAGTTTTATTATCTATATCAAATAACTCAACATCAATTCTATATTTCTCATTAGCTACATTCAAAGGAAAACCTACCTTAACGGAGAAAATGTCAGGCGAAAAAGAGAAAGCTGATTTCGGTTGAATTGATATGTTGGAGATTGTAAATCCAGGAGCGTCCGGTCTAAGAACTAAAGTAGCATTAGAACCCGAATCCAACATAAAATCATTTTCATACTCAATGACTTCATTGGAGACTCCTGCTGGATATTCATACGACCCTATAAGAATTCCGTTCGTTCCAAAGTCTTCTGATACGTCATAACTAAAATTTGAACTTGTTAAATAGAAATTAATGCTAGCAGAGACTGATGTGGTTGGTCGGGTGTTTTGTAAATTACATTTAAGGGTATATTCAACACCTTCAAAAAACTTCATAAAATTACTATCCCACCCAGAACCGGATCGTTCCTGTAACTCATTAACTGATGCCGAACTATACTCAGATGTGTTGTTTGGGAAGTTAGTATCGTCTTTAACGATTACGTATTCTCCGTTGTCAAACGATCCGCTTAAAAATAATCCGTCAACCAATGCTGACGAACTTTGTATTAACGAAACATCATTACTACTTGGATACCAATATCTCTCCGCAATTGTTGCGCCGGAAATACGAGCGGCGTCGATGAAAAAACCAACATCTTCTAACTGTCTGTTCGGCGTTGCGTCGTCAATCAGTATTTCAGTGGGTTGTAACACACCGTTGCTTATCAATTCTTCGTCAGAGTTGCTGTTGAAACTCCGTCTGTAAATTCTAAATCTACGAATGTCTCCTGTGAAAGTACGAATGTTATTTACCGTTATTCTTGCTACCGATGTAACGATTTGGTCGGATCCAGACGTCGATCCAGTTCCTTCTATTGTAGCCATTTCCACCGTTGGAAGTTTGTTGTATGAACAGCTTACATCAGCGCTATAAATGTTTTTGACCGGTCTATCGGTCGGGGTATCTGGAAATGTAAACGGTCGACGAATCAACAATTCTCTATCACTTATAACTTTTATAATTTCAGCGCTGAAGGGTTTGTTTATAGAAGAAGAGTCAGGAGTAAGAACTATATTATTAAAATATAGAGTCTCGCCTTTAATTAACGAATTGAATGGGTCTCCCGATTTACGATATATCTTATATATTATATTTTTTCTAATCTTATCAAACGTCTTAAAGTTCTCACCACTTGCCGGTATGACAGCCACACCACATATGGTCGAATGTATCTCATCGGTAGATGTCCCTTCAAAAATTGATAAGTTTGTTTGTAAAGGTTCGACAATGAGTTCTGGGGGTTTGTAAAATCGGATTTTAGAGACGTTCGATTTCTTGGAATCTATTGTTATTTTTCGTATCAACCTAACCGACTTGCCGGATGTGGTTGTCCCAACTAAAGTAATACTGCCAACACCGACAGGAACAAAAGACTGAACGTGGACGGATATTACCGTGGATACACCATCACGGAACTTCACACCGCCTCCAGGGCTTCTAGCAACTTCATAATATAACGGGTCTTTATTAACATCTAAGACCTCTATATGAATCTTCGTTCCCGGTTTTAATAGATTTGTACCATTAAATGCAACAGAGTTTTTTCCTCCTGTAAATTTTGGTTCAAACTCCACCATATCGAAATACGAACCAAGTCCCGGTTCAGCTTCGATGTCAGGAGTTATTCTATCTAAATATAATCGGGTTCCTTTTCTAATGTGTCCAGACATAACTTAATTTAACTCAGATGGAACTTCGGTTGGGGTTTTTCGTCTTCCAATAATCTCAGAATACTTTTCTTTAATATCAGGCAACAAAGCTTTATACTTGAACTCATCCGATTTTAGTTTGTTCGCTAGCTTCTCAAATGAATTTATATCATCCCATGTTACGTCGCCATCAAACAAAAACTCAGAAATTTTATCAGCGTTATCTTCAATCGCGTGATAAATCTTTTCTTTAGCTTTAAGCTTCTGACCCTTCTTTCCGAACTTGGGTTTTTCAATGCCCGTTTGGAACCCATGTTTAAAATTGATAGTCCAACGATTCGTAATATCTGGATCGTCAGTCTCTTCTTTTATAACACCAAAGATAGCAATCAACAGTTCGTTTCTAAAAGATGCCTTGTATTTGCTATCGTGTGGGGCTCCAGACAAAGCCTTCTTCATGAACTTCGGGTTTCCAAACATCAAATCAACTTGGATAATTGCTGGTTCATCTGAAATAACTTTACCTGTTTCATCTATCGCCGGCTGAGGATTTCCCTTTTGGTCAAATACAGGAGTTGATACGCTAATCTGACTTAGGCCGGGTTGTATATTAACATCTAATTCTGAGTTAGCAAAATATTCTTTCAACTTAGAAAACAATAATGCGTTTGTCTTTTTAATATCTTCGGCTGGTTCAACGCCTAACTTCTGTAAAACCTTTTTTGTGTCAATACCCACATCAACATCTCCTGAATATGGTTTTACGCTTCCTACCTTGATAAAGTCTACGTCTTCAAATCCAATGTTTGATAACAGGTTTTCAATAGTTGGTTTGAAATACTCGTTGTTTAACGCTGAGTTGTTGGATACAGCAGTGTGTTCGCCAACTTCTTTCAGAATAGAATCGGAATATCCTTTTATAGTATTCATCTGATTGGTCACAGATTCACTGCCCTTTAGTTCTGCGAACTTATCTAAATATACATCGTATGTTGATTTAAAACTTGACATAAACTCATCATATGACATTCCATCTGGCAAACCATCATGTTCTGCCAACGATTTCACCATACCCACCACCCCTTTGAGAAGCGTTCGAATTCTTACATCTTCAGATGGAATTCCCGAAATTTCCAGCTTTACATCTTCACCTGTGAAGAATTCCACGATGTCTTGAAACATCGTATCGGGATTGTCGCTTATAGTTTTCCACGTTCCTTTCTTACGTGACCCTACAATTTCTCCAGTATCGTTTAATTTCACTCTGGCACCGTTCCATTGTAAGTTAACACCTAACAAATCTGAGATGGTGGAGTATATCTTACCAATAAATGCTCCCTTGAAACCTGGCTCAGCACGGCCTCTCGCCTGTGACCACCTAGCGAACTGAACAGTAGTATAAAAGAATTCTACTTCCGCCGTCTTGCCGTTTACTTTAAAGAATGAACGTATGCCGTTGGTGTTCTCAGAATCAACGTTCTTGTTTTGACCCGATTGAATAAACTGTTTTAATTCCTTTCGGTATGGTTGACTATCCTCAGATGGAACAGGGAAGTTGAAATCTAAATCTCCAGCAATATCTTGCTTTCCGACTGATACATTATGGCCTGATCCGTGTGGGGTTATATATTTTGATATGACCTCATCAGGAATAGGTTCCAGTTCGGTGTTGTTCTTCAAATGTTCGTTGAATTGAAGAACCATCTCTTTTACCATCTTCAATAACTTTGTAACATCATCACGGTTTAGTGAGTCCGCCTGCCCAGTTGACTCATTTAACAAACGATTCTGGATAGCGTCAACAACGGCCTCTTCACCCTTAGACTTCAAAAGTCTTTCAATTTTCTCAATGGTATTCTTTCGAAGTTCAATATCACGATACGTGTCTTCACGTTTCTTTTCGTTAGTTACTTGATTTGGGTTTTGTAAAAAATCTTTTTCACTGCTGTCTACGACAGCTTTGAAATCAGCTAAGGCCATTTTCAACTGTGAAGGGTCTTTCTTCACCGTTCTCTTGAACTTAGCGTTAGCTGTGCTCATAGCGTCAATGAATTTCCAAAAATCTTTCTTCCGTTTTAAGAATAAGTCTTTGTCAACAATCTTAACCATGTCGCCTTTAGGTGTATAAAAAATCAATCCCTCTGTTTCGTTACCGAATGCTTTATCGAAGTCAGCTTTCAATACATGGCCTTTTACTTTCTGACCAATCGTACTTACAAGTTCCTTGACGTGTTTTCTAGCTGCTACATCAACTCTCTTCCGACTTTTAGAATTTAAAATATTTCCCTTGTCTCTTATCAACGCTTCCAAGTCTATAATAAACTTCTGTGGAATCTCAATGTGGTCGGTATCAGGCCGTGGGTTAGCAAAGAACTTAATCTTAGTTGGTTTGCTAAGGGCAGAAGCGAGCTTGTCTGACAAGCCATCCCCTTTGTCTATTTTTATCTTCTTGTCATCAATTTCAATGTTAAACATAACAATGATACCATCTTTGATTATCTTTGGATCGTATACAATAGCATTGTGATTATAAAACGGGATGGATTCCGATTCGATGAGGAAGTTCTGTGTGTTTTTGAAACCGAGTTCCTTTAATATAGAAGAGAAATCGATTTGGCTTAAAACCTCATAGAACTCTCTAAAGTCGTCAAAGAAATACAAGTCAGGATAATCATCTTTAGATAATCGTTCGCCGCCTTGGTCTAATGTAAAGAACTTACCATCCTTCAACCCAAACTTATAAAAATGACCATCTACCTTTTCATTTACGACCAAACCTTTATCATGTGCGCCAAACAATTTTAAGAAATCCAATAACTGTTCCGCTGACAAATCTTCGATGTGTTTGACGAATCCAAATTGACCTCCTTCATTCAACTGTTCTGGCGAATCAACACCAAGAGCTTTTTGTAATATGGAATATACCTTTTGATTTACACCTGCGTTGAAAATAGCTTTGAACTTCTTCTCAACATCCATGTTAGGATTCTTCAAGACTTCTCTTGACTTGGTTCCACTCATTGTACGTGGTAACTGAAACTTATATGGAAGTCCAGACCAAAATACGTTCTTGGGTACTGATGTAACCGTTTCTAAATTTGATGCACGTTGTTGTATGTCATCTTCTCCATATCCAACTACCAACGCAAAATCGTCAATGTCAAATCCAGACTTGGATATAATCTCAGCCATCCATTCAGACGGTTTTGGTTCTGGTTTGTTGTGTCGAGTGAAATACGGATTTGCTGGGCCTCTAGCTTCTATAATGTTTTGTTCGGGTATTCCAAACATAGTTTTCATTATGTATTTCTTCGCTGAAAACGGAAGCGGATCTTTAGGATCTAACTTCTTAGGGTTCGTTGTGACAATATAAGTATTTTCAACCCCAGCATTAGACGATTGGACTAGTTCTCTGTATGCCTTGTAGTGACCTCTGTGAAAAGGTTGAAATCTGCCTGGAAGTATAGCTATGACGTTATCAGTCTTTTTTGTACCCTCCGACAATCTATTTTTTATAGATTCTTTTAAAAGTTGTCTAATTTGTTTAACGCATTCTTCCATGCGTATAAATATATACGCTACGAATTATTGACATAACTAAACCCATTTTCTTTCTTGATTTCAATCTGACCGTCAACTAAGTCTCGTAGTGTATCAATGTGGGATATCACCAGTATAAAGTCGAATTGATGTGATAAGAATGTAAACAGAGAACTTAATGAACTTCGAACTTCGTGATCCAAAGCGCCAAATCCTTCATCAATCGTCAAGAATGTTGTCTGTGGAATATTAGATATGTTTGTCAAAGCGATTCGAATTGCAAGGTTTGAAATAAAAGTTTCCATTCCACTTGTCAATTCCAACGGCCAACTCTTATCGTCATATACAATATTAGAGTTAATGTTAGTTCCATCCATCTCAATTGAGATGTTGAATTCAACAATCTGACTTAGAATCTCATTGACTTCCTTCTCAATAGCAGGAATAGACTTACAAATAATATCATACGGAACACCGTTTCGGTGGATTGAATCGATGTAATACTCATATGCCCTAACGGAAGCTTCCAAGTCTTTAACCTCTTTAACCTTGGATTTTAGATTCTTCAATTCACTTCTCCACACCTCCAATTTGGAATTGGATTCCAATATCTTCTCATTAGCAAGTTTCAGTTTGTTTGATATCTCCTTGTTCTCACCGTCAATACCAACAATCTGTTGTCTAATGTTCTCATTTTTAATGATGATGTCCTTGGAATTATGAAATCTTTGGATTCGTCTTTCAAGTCTCTCAACTTCATTCTCCAACCGAATGATATCCTTTTCTTTAGTTGACAAACGATTTATACATTTGTGCCACTCAGTATCAACCCGATTGTATTGTGTCTTCAGTTTTGCATATTCTGAATATTTTTCTGTGACATGGTTCTGTTCAGATACTTGCAACTTCAATCGATTCTTCCGCTCGACCTTATCATTTATAATAGGCTTCAACGCTTCCAACTCTTCCTTGGCGTTCAAAGCGTCTTGAATAAAGGCGTTTTTCATACAATACTCACAGTCTTCATCGTATTCGTGAGTCTCCAAGGTTTTTACTTTGTCTAACTTGTTTTTGATATCAACCTTGTATATCTCCAGTTCACTTTCCAATGATTTAAATTCCGACACCACCTTGTCGTATGACTCCTTTTTAGATTCTATATCATCGTTTTCAAACTGTTCGATGGAGTCTTGCATTTCAACAAGGGCGACTTTTATACTATCACATTCATCTTCAAGTTTAGATATATTGATAGAATCAATTTCAGATTTCTTCTTTTTAATATCGATTCCCAAAGAATCTATTTCGACAGGAACGTCTGAAAGGTTCACGATTTCAGAGTTTAACTTTACGATGGTTTCTATATTTGAATCTTTTAAATCGGAAAGTTCATCATGAACCTCCACCATCTTATTATACCTCGGTTTTGCAACAGCGATACAATCCTCAAGTTTGCCAATTTCAACATCAAAATTTACTTTATTCAGTTTCTTTAAAGCACCCAAAGTTTCTTTAGATTCGTTGAAAGCGATTTGATACAACTTATCGAATATAGTTATACCCAAAAATCTGGCAACCAAATCCTTTCGGTCGGTTTGACCTTTATCAGCGAAATTTGAATTGTTCCTCTGTAAACTAAGTGACGTCAACACAAAGTCTTCGTAACTTCCTATATAAGAACGGATTATATCATTAGTGCTTCTTCGTGACTCATCGTTAAGACTTTCTACAACTCCGTTAACAACTCGTGAGAATTCAACATTGACCTTAACAACCCCCTTCTTATCACGTTTAGCGGTTCTTAAAATCGTATATTCGGTTCCGTCGATATCAAACACGAAAGAACATTTGAACGACATTTTAGATTCGTTCATCACAGCAGACGCTTTAAACGTCCGCGAACACTTGTCGAAACAACAAAAACAGAACGCATCAAGTATAGACGACTTGCCCGAAGCGTTACTAGCGAAGATACCATTAATTCCTGACATGCCATCGAAGTTGATTACATTCGACTCTCCATATGAAAACATGTTATCGAATGTGAACATCTTGGGAGTCCAACGAAGATTCGAAACCTTATCGTCTGAACTTAATTTTTCGTTTGTGAGTTTGTTCAGATCAAACACTTTCTTCAATAACTTCTGAGATATTTTAGGGTGTTTGTGTTTTAAAAATTCGGATATTAATTCGTTTTGGAAATCGCTTTCGTTTAACTTAGCTAACGGAACTTTAGACACACTTCCACGTTGGACCGTCTTAAAAGAGTCACCTCTTATATAAGAAGTCTCTTGGATGTCCGCAATA
>Ga0136558_1000324_pt1 | contig 27551 bp, 57 predicted proteins | sample AntRauTorckE6833_FD_101391 | JGI IMG/M metagenome (GOLD analysis project Ga0136558, IMG submission 101391) | Saline lake microbial communities from Rauer Islands, Antarctica - Metagenome Torckler E6 #833 | ecosystem: Environmental > Aquatic > Non-marine Saline and Alkaline > Saline | place...
AGCTTATAAGATTGGAGTATTGTAATAAACTACAGATACAAATAAGCAATGGAGATATACTTACAACCGAATTTATAATACAGGATGATTTTTATAGGCGTGGGTTGGCAAATGAAGCCTAACGTTGAGGGTATGAGTAGTAATATTATGGACTAAATAACTAAAATATAATAGGATGAAAAAATTGAAATTTAATGGACAAGAAGTAGAAATTTCTGATGATAAATTAAGTAAAGATGTATTTGATATAGATTTTGGTGGCGCTATGGTGGTGCAATTTACAAAGCAGAGGCAGAAGCTAATAGGTTGCGCCAGAGATATCTAACCAAGGAACTTCTTATGCAACAGTGGATTGAAAAATGGGATGGGAAATTAAGTAATGTTTCGTCCGGTGAAATGCCACTTATGTTGAATATAAAAATAGAAAAGGATAAAAACGCATATACATAGTAACAAGTATATGCGTTTTTTTTATTTGGATGCAATGGTGAGATTGGTTATATTTAAGAGAACTGAGATTTAAACCTAATGTATTGAGTTATGGAATTTGAAACGCTTAAAGTCGAAGTATATTACCCACGAAAGAATTATAGTGGTTATGATTTTTCTTTTACCGGAAAGATTGATAAAAAGAATTATGACTCTGAAGGGAAGAGTTGGAGCCAAAATATCTTCTAATATTTTCGAAGCACATAAATATCATATTATAGACGATAACTCCTTAGATATTATTTCTGAATATTTATATCATTATGAAACTAAAGTACATAATAAAATATATGGTTATGGTGATAATATTAAACAATACACTATAAATTCGTTTAAACAAAAAAAAGAAGAATGAACTAATGGGCAAATTTAGTAGAGATGAAATTGATCATGAAGAATATGCACGAGAACTTGACATTTTAAATAGTAAATAATATGAAAAATATGAAACAAGAGATTCCACATGGTGATTATGGATATATTGATTACGACGGCAAAGTATTAATCATTAAACCGGATTGGGATAATGAAGATTTGCCAGTATTGGGCTATCAATGTAATGGTGTAATGATTAAACATGGCATGATTAAAGGGCACGTTGTTGAAAGTTTTGAAACTGAAAGTAAATGGTTCGATCCCCCACGGTGGTATAAAAAAACCTGTTGGGGCGAGAGGTATCCAGAATATATTTATTTTCAGGAAGATGATCATGAAATCGATTGTAGATTATTTTCCCCAACATTTGATAAACGTGCAGAAGAATTGGCTAAACAATACGCCATACCAGCCAATAAGATATTGGATGCTATTATTCGTGAAGTGAATGATAAGTGTAAATTAAATTATGAATATTGGTTACCTAATACGAATAAATCTTATGGTGATGGTTGGTGGGAAGCTGAAGTCCCATTAATGCATAACGGAGAATATCATTTATTAACATGGCAAAATTGTGATTAATATAATCTTGTCAGAAATATTGATTAAATTTCTGACAAGATTTATAAAATGAGCGTAAAACCTATTCATCGCTTTTGCGTGGATAGGATGTAAGCGACAAGGGTAATGATTAACCTTGACTTAAAATGTATTGATGAATGGTATCTGGACTTGCTTCACCGATTGAACAAACAAAATAACCAGAAATCCAGAAAAGATTTTTGTACCAATACTCTTTACGAAGTAATGTTGGGTGTAGTAACCATATTTGTTTAGTAGATTGTTGTTTTAATCTACGTATTATTTGTGATATTGAAAGACGTGGGATGTAACGAATTAGAAAATGTATATGGTCTAAATCACTTTGAAAGACCTCTACACTAAAATCTGAATTATCTATGATATTGTTGAATATTGTGTACATATCTTGTTTTAGTTGATTAACTAAAAGTGGTTTACGGTATTTTGTAACTAATATGATATGTGCTTTTAGATAATGTTTTGAATGGTTTGTAGAAATGTAGTTTGATTGCATAATGTAGTATTTAGTTTAAATTATTTACAACCAAAGACGGAATGATTTAAACTAAATATGGTATTAATTAAATATATTTTACAAAAACCTTTACATTTCACATAAAAATATGTACTTTTACAGAATATTAGACTATCTAATAATAGATGAAGTTAATACACAGGACATATAAATTTGAATTATTACCTAATAAGGAACAGAAAACCTTGTTGGATAAGCACTTCGGTTGTGTTCGTTATATTTACAATCACTTTTTAAACGAAAGAAAAGAACAATATCAAGCAGATAAAAAAACTGATAATTATTACGGACAAGCCAAAACACTCACGGAGTTAAAGAAAAAAGAAGATACTATTTGGTTGAAAGAAGTTAATTCACAAACCCTGCAATTTGCTTTAAGAAGTTTAGATACGGCTTATGTTAATTTCTTTCGTGGTAACGCAATGTTTCCAAAATTTAAGTCAAAACGTAAAAAGAATACATTTACAGTACCGCAACACACAAAAGTAATTGATGGTAGAATATACGCACCTAAATTTAAAGGTGGTATTAAAGTAAATATCCATAGAGAAATTAAAGGAGAAATTGGTAAATTCACAATATCGAAAACACCAACTGGTAAATATTTTGTATCAATATTAACTGAACAAGAATATACACCAAGTAAAAAAACTGGTAAATCAATTGGAATAGACTTAGGGTTAAAAGACTTTGCGATTACTTCCGATGGAATTAAATATAAAAATAATAGATATACAAAAAGGTATGAAAGAAAATTAAAGAAAGCACAACAACACCTTTCTCGTAAAACAAAGGGTAGCAATATGTTTGAAAAACAAAAACGTAAAGTTGCCTTAATTCACGAGAAAATAGCAAACACAAGACATCTTACTTCTGGATTGGTTATATTTAAGGGAACCGAGAAATATAACCAACTATATTGAGATTATGGAAACTTCAACAATTAACATCACCACCAATGAACTTGCAGTACTTCAAGCTGTAGCACAGAATGAAATGAATTAGAGAAAATGATAAGCGGAACAATAAAATTTGATAATGCTATTCATATTTGGTTTGGAGATGAAGACGGTTATATGTTTCTTGATGGAAAACGTCAAATAGACGATTTAACAGAAATTTTAAATTCTGTTTGGAAACTTGCAGAAGAATTATCTACCAAAAAATTTAAAGAAATTTTAGAAATTAAATAAAACATTATGAGAACAAAATTACACCAATGGATAGACACCAACAAAGATAAAGATTTATTTGGTATTGAAGTAAGCAGGGATGGTAAGGAATGGTTTTATTTATCATCACATAATTCCCCCATGTTATTTGAAACTGAGGAAGAAGCTGAAAGGGTGAGGACGGATGTTAGATATGTAGATTATAAGTTTTTTGATGTATTTTTTGATCTTAAAAGATTATCTAATAAATCCGGACAAAAAATGAAAATCGCAAATATAGTAGGAGAGGATTGATATGATTAATTTTGCATTAATAGTAGCACGTAATAAAAATAATATCATTGGGAAGGATGGTACAATACCATGGCATTGTCCGGAAGATTTGCATCATTTTAAAGAGACTACTGGTTATAGTGCTATGATAATGGGTAGAAAAACGCATGAATCATTACCCGAATCAATGGATTTGGTTATAGACATGTATTAGTTTTAACTCATAAAAATATGGTCAGTGATAACTCTAATGTACATTTTGTAGATAATATTTTTGATGCCATGGTTCGTCCGGCACATATTATAGATGAATATGAATTGTTATTATTTTCTATGTTGCATTGTTCTATTTTACTAACTGGTGATCGTGTAACCAGATGTAAATTATTGGGATTTAAAGAAGAAAATGTTTATACATTATATTATAAATATCCCATATTCAAAGATTTATATAATAATGATTCATTAATTAGAGCATATATTTATCATTGGGCTACGGGTAGTAAAACCATTGAAGAAGGCTTGGTGGAATTAATTAAATATCTTAAAAATGATAAAGATTTGGTGCGAGAAGAATTAGAAAAAACGATGCAAAACGGGGTCAACGTTATTTGTAAATGTAAATATAAAGAAGAATTTGGGGGTGAATGGATTGAATGATAAAGAAGAATTATATCATAACCATCGTGAAAGGTTAGGACATAGATTATACAAAGTACAATTTCATGAAAAACCGTTTTCGGCTATATGGTGGGTACAAGCTTTAGAATATGCCACCGAAGAGTTTGAAACATGGGATGCTCTGACTGAAACTGAAGATGCGCCACAAATATTTTGGGATAATTGGAATCATTATAAACGATTAAGGGTGTGGATTTTAGATCGTATTCGTAACAATAAAAAATTTAATCAATAAATAAATGAAGAATTTTTATAGTAAAGAAGTAGTACAAAAAAATGTTTTTACCAAACATTTTCGTGGAGATAACTATCCGGTTAAATTTAAAGATTTGCCGATGGATGAAATTGAACCGGACAATATTATTGAAATTGAAAACTGTGAAGGGTGACATACAGAAAATTCTGCAATGGATCCTTATACTGAAGTTAACATTTATGTTGAGAGAATAGAAATTGACGATGAGTATAATAATCGCATCGAAGAAATGGAGTATATGAAACAACATAATAAAGAAAAAAGGTATGAGCGATATTTAAAATTCAAATAAGAATTGGAAAATGAATAATTTCTTGAAGGAACTGGGATATCGGGGGTGATACTGGGATTTGCCATTATTGGATTTAGTGTTTATCATATAGGATCGGATTTTATATACTTATTTTTAAGTTTCATTTCATATTTACTTGCAAATTATGTATTAAATTATTATGTGGAATATAAAATAAAAGGACGCAGTGAATAGATTTTAAAATTGGTTCGGTAAAACATTAGCCAAGATAGCATTTAAAACGAATAGTGATTATTTAAAGGATTGCGTTGATAATTTCTATGATGAGTATATATCGTATGGTTATTCATTAGAATTTCATTGGCAGTGGATTAGATTACCAATAGTTAAAAATTTTGATCCATTAACACAATGGAAAATAGAAGTTGGGGAGTCGATATCGGAATCACAACACGAGATATCATTTGAATTGAATTTTAAAACAGTAAAAGAAATATATGAATAGTTTAGACAAACAATATTTAGATTTATTGCAAGACATCATGGATACTGGTGCCAATAAAGATGATCGCACAGGTACCGGAACACGCTCTGTATTTGGACGTACAATACGTCATGATATGAAAGAGGGTTTCCCATTGCTTACAACGAAGAAGATGCACTGGAAGGGAATTGTGGGTGAATTGTTATGGTTTCTACGGGGTCGTACTGATATTCGATGGTTATTGGATAGAGGTAATAAAATTTGGGTTGGTGATGCTTATCGCAATTATATAGATAAATGTGGTGGTAATGATTCAAAGTTGGATTCATGGATGAAAGAAAATGAAGATGGATATTTATCATTATATACAAAAGAAGAATTCGTTAAGTGGATAGTACAAGACGATGAATTTGGTGAAATGTGGGGCGATTTAAATAAAATTTACGGACATCAGTGGCGTAAGTGGTCTAAAAATAATCATTACAATGATGGAGATAATATTTATTCTGCATTTGGAATTTACGATGTAGATCATACTGAAGAACTACCAGAAGGGGAATTATATATTGATCAAATTAAAAATGTTATTCAAACATTAGAAACAAATCCGGACAGTCGCAGAATGATTGTTAGTGCTTGGAATGTTTCAGATTTAGATGATATGGTACTCATGCCGTGTCATTATTCATTTCAATTTTATACTAATAAAATGACATTGCGGGAACGTATATTAAATGCACCAAAACATTTAAAAGATCAATTAATATTCAACATTTCTGGTGATGATAAATTAGAAGAACAAGCCAATGATTTGGGGTTTCCAAGTCGAACATTATCAATACTTTGGACGCAAAGATCTGTTGATACTGCACTCGGTTTACCATATAATATTGCTTCTTACGGTTTACTATTACAATTGGTGGCTAAACAGGTAAACATGATCCCGAACCAGTTAATAGGGAATTTGGGGGATACGCATATTTATAAGGATCAATTCGATGGTGTTAATGAACAATTATCACGTGAAGTAAAATTTAAATTACCCAAAGTTGAAATAACAGGGGATTATGATTTAAAGTATCCAGAAAAAACTCCTTTGATGTCTCAGATAAAATTATTAGATTACGAGAGCGATGAAAAAATATACTTTCCATTAAGCAATTAATAATATGAAAATTTTTTTGAGTAAAGTTGAATTGAATATAAAATTGGATAAAATGTCACTTAAAAAACGAAGAGACATTACCAATAAAACACGAGAATGATTTGGGTTTGTAGATTACAAACGTATCTATGAAACGATGGGCTACAAACATGCATTTAATGATAAATATTATTATGTGGGATGATAATTGTGGCGGTATTAATGAGAATGATAAATATCATCACACCAATACATTAAATAGTTTAGTAAATAGAAAATTGGCTGAAAAGAATGATGGCTGGTATGGTTATAGATACTTTAATACTGGTGGTAGCTGTAGCGGTAATTATTGCAATCCCCATTACAAGGGGTTTGATATATTTAAGAGAAAAGGTTGAAGGTATTTTTTTCATCAATAAAGGGAGAAAAGGAAAGAAAAAAAGATACTTTATTTTCACATCTGGGGTTTTGGATATCATCTGAAAAGAATAATATATGCAAACCAATAAAATATGAATAATGGCTTATAAATTACATTTAAATGAAAACGAATTAAGTAATACATATTATATATCCGATATTCATTTCGGTCATAAAAATGTAATTAAATTTGATGACCGCCCATATTCAACAGTGGAAGAAATGGATTCTGATATGATTCGTATATGGAATGAAACGATACCGGAGAATGGAGTTGTATTTATTGTTGGAGATTTATTTTTCCGGTGCTCTTCGCAAAGAATGAAAGAAATTATTGAACAATTAAACGGTCAATTTATTTTCATAAAGGGTAACCACGACACATCTATGCTTAATTGCAAACCGATGTTGAAGTATTTCGATCTTATTGAAACCAGAATTAATCTATATACTCCTGATAGGTTAATAGTAATGGATCATTATCCCATGTTGGAGTGGGATCAGTATTTTAGGGGATATTATCATGTATATGGTCATGTACATGCTAATAAACCACACCCCGAAGCCAGAGCATTGGATTTGGGTTGGAGATTGCATAATAAACCATTACATTACTCCGAAGTATTAGCAAAAATTGAACAGCGTAAATTATTAATGAATGAATAATATGAAGTATAAAAAAGATCATTTTAAAAAAATGGCTAAAGAAACACCAGAACGGGATGAATATGCCGATCTGGAAGCGTTACGAGAATGCGTAAAATCATTTTCAAAAAACATGGAAAAAGAAATAACGATTCAATTACTTAAAGGCAATAAACATTGGGATAATGAATTAGTATTTACTGAAGAAGAAAATTTAGAACATATTAAACGTCTTGCCGAAAATGCAAAAACTGCTAATGATTATGTGGATCTTGCAAATTTTGCTATGTTTATGTGGAATAGATTTGATTGGTCAATACATGATGCGGTTTAATGAATGAAAAAGAATTAGCCGATAAGTTTAAACAATTATACATAGACTTCGATGTTTATGAAGAAGTCTATGATTGTGATATGATTGTTGATATGGGTGTGCTCCGTGTAGCCGTTGAAGTCAAAAAACAATTTTCGTTTAAAGTGATGGAACAAGCTCTACGTTCCAAAAGATATGCTAATATGTCGTATGTTGCTGTACCCAAAACCAGAAGAAGTACATATCATTTCCCTAAAATGATATGTAAAAAATACCATAAATGGAACAGTGCCGGATCCAATAGCACCGATAAGGTATGGACAGATTTTCAATATACTGTTCATCTAATAGAAAAACATTTAAAACTGCACGACGGATCGGCTAAATATTCTTCTCTATTCGAACATATCGATCATCATTATTCATCCAATTCTTCCTTTACACAATGCATTAGAAGGTATATAAATAAAGGTATATTATCACAATTTTATATTGATAAAGGTGTTATTTATCTTAAATTTTATAGTGATTAGATTTTATTTTAAATTATGAATAAAAAGTGATAATTAATAGTAAATACTATATCCATAAAAAATATGATTAATTTGAAACAATTGGGAATTGTGGTATTCGTATTACTAATATTTTCAGTTTCCATTACCGCTTACGTAACTAAAACTCAATTTCCCGAATATGTAGAAGTCGAAAAAACGGGTCAAATTGATTCTACAAAATGGATATCCCGTGCTACATATGTAGATCAGTCACAATTAATAAAGGAATTGGATAAAGAATTCCGAAAATCTATTAAGGCTTCTGATAGAAAAATATCATCCTTAACAAAACTTAATGGTCAATTAAAACTTGAACGAGATAGTTTATATAGTAAAGTAGATTCACTATTTGACGGGGCAAATTCAACCGGAGACGTTACATCTCTACCAAGTGATAGTCTGGGTGGCATACAAGATACAACGATCACCACAAAAGAAATATTTGGTGATGGACTGTTTTTGGTAACATCTGATGTTTCTATATATAATAACCAACTAACGAATCAATTACACCTAAAACAGTTAAGAAAAATAGACATTACAATAGCTACAGCTTTAAGTGATGATAATTCAGAAGTATTTACATATATCGAATCGAAAGATTTTGAAGAACTGAATATTGAAAATAAAACGGGATTGGAGAGGGATAATAAATTTCCTAAATTTTGGGTTGGTGTTGGCACCGGAGTAGGCGCAGTTGCAATTTTAAATTTAATTCTTTTACGATAATGTTTATATTAATTGATACATTTACCCAATCACTACCATACGAAAGTATAGAGTTTATCTTATTATTACTTTTAAACACATTAATTATGGTTAATTTTAGTTCAATAATACTTGTATTCTATTCATGAATGATTGAGCCTCAACATAGTGTTATTACTTTTTTAAATAATATGTATAATAATAGGGATCATACAAAAATGCATATATTTATTTTGATTATGTTCCTTATTTTTCCTATCTTATCAATTCTATATTTTACATCATATTCTATATTGGTATTATTTTTAATGCTTATGGATATAGATAATAAAGAAATAGAAAATATCAACCTAAACTATAAAGAATTTAAATAAATGATTAATTTTAAAGTAAAAGATGTGAATGCTACATATAGCATTCATCCCATAGATTGTACCGTAATTGTTGGTGACCCTACACAGTTGGTGACCCTACACACTTCCAGTGGCGAAAAATTTATTAATATTGTTGAACCGAGTGCTGAAGAATTTATTAGTAAAAAAATGAAAGCATATAAGGAGTTGAAGTAATGTGGTATTTTATTATTGGTTTTGTGTATTTTTTGTATGTATCTTATCATATGGGGGATTATAAAAATAAACCATATCATATCGAAACATTTTTAATGTGCGTGACGGTTTATCCCATTTTAATTTATACACAACTTTTAAAACCGGACAGTGCAATTCGTAATGACTACAAAAGAATTAAACGAGCATTTAAGTCGTAGAATAGATTTCATGCGTCATCTTAGTTGTTTCTATTCTGAAGATGTTAGCAAAAAAGATTTGAAATTTATAGATAAATACGCTACCTTGCCTTTCGGGGGTGACTACTCAAAGTTAGTTTCCTCGAAAGGCATTAAAATTTTAATCAAACTGTGTAAAAAATATGGAAAATTTCGATCCGGCAAGACTTTATCGCAATAAACAGGGTGGCATTTCATATGCCCTATTTCCCGAAGATGGTATCGAATTGGGTACTAAAGAGAGTGGTGAACTTCTTCATTATATTAATAATCATTTTTATTCAGAAAACGAACACCCAGAAATGAAAATGAAAAATTCATTAACACTGTTTACTGATACGAAAAGTTTCTGGGTGGGTGAATATACGGGGGAATTTGAATAAGATATTGAGAGAAAAATGATATGATAAGGGGCGAAGATATAAACGGATTCAATAAGGATGATTTAGTTTCATTGATTGTTGATACATTTAATGAAATGGAAACTGTCAGTGATATTCAATTTAAAGTATATAAAGAATTACGGGATAAAGTTAAATTAAAATATCAGGCATTAATACATTACGAAGATACAACGAAATATGATTATATTTTCTGTAAGAATGTAATGATATATTTTACAAAAGTGTCTCGTCATAAAGCATTAACCAATATTATAAATAACAGTATGGGCATTGGATCCAAATTATTCTTGGGCATGAGTGAGTCTGCTAATGATCGTAGATTAAAACGTATTAAAATAAATGATGTTACGTATTATGAGAAAGTATATGCTTAATTAAAGAAATTATTGTTTCTTTATAATTAGTGGTATATATTAACAACAAAAAATAATATTATGCCATTAACATCATCAATCATACGAAGAATATTACAGGAGGCTGAGAAAATAGAATCTGAAATGGATTCAGACGCTACATATTCGGATCCGGTAAAAATTTATTTTACTGATTTGAAAAGTTTAGCCGATTTTATTAAAAATCCTATTCTTCAACCCAATACAGATGTTTGCATATCGGATAGTAAACCATCATTACCCAAGAAATATTTCGAAGTGGTGTGTGATAATGATTTATATCGGTTACATTCAGAGGGTTTTGATGAAATTGATCCCGATGATGGTTATACTCATAACGTTCGTAATCCAATCAATGTACGGAAATATATTGACCAGATAAATGCCAAAATGGGTGTTAATGACTCAATGCGAGAGAGAATGGACGATGTTAAGAATAAATATGAAGAAATTCTTAACATAGAATTCAACTTAATTTAATATTATGCCTCTTATAGAAAAATTGAGAAACGTATTCTCATCCAGTAAAAATAAAAGCAATAATGTAATACGTTTTGCAACGAAACAGTATAAAGATCTAAAGCATAAGCCAGAATATGGTATTGTTGGTATTACTTTTAATATGTCCGGCACTAATAAAATGTTAAAGGTATTGGTAGAAGATGAATTTGTGAATAACTCCGAAATATATCAAAAACTTCAATCGGCACTTGATGATAAAAGAATAGAAACGTTAATAACCGGAACGCAGGGTTATATTGCTTTCACTGGTGAAATGTTGGATGATAATAAATTCATTAATGATGAAATTGATATTGCTGAATTGGTTAAAATTAATTTTGAAGAAGCCGATGATGATTCCGAGCTTGTTGGTATTATAATGAAAAATCACGAATTACCGGATAGTATTACTACTGGTGGTGCAGATTATATCACAGAGTGTTACAGATTAATGGAACAGGTTATAAATGAAGATTGGAACCCCATAGTTATGACGGATCATAATATCGGCAGAGATATGAGCACAAACAATTACCGGATTATTGACTGGTTTTTATAATATTCGATAGTTCTTTATTTCTTTTTTTGGTTTTTTCGGTTTTTTATAGTAAATTTAAATATTAAATACAACAAAATTATGGACAACAACGATAATATTATTATACTGGAAGACTATACCTATACAGGATTATATGCATTAGTAAATTATGATAAAAAGGATGAAATATTATATTCATCTGAATTTATATATTTAGATGACGATTCTATGTTAACCGAATTGGTGGACAGCTTTAGAGATATAATAGAAGACAAGTTAGAAATGTTAAATCGAGATAAATCTCCAAAAATTGTTAGTATATATCAACGGAACGATGATATTTTGGGGCGTGTTGGTAGAAAATTGGCAGAAGAACTTAATGTATCATATTCACAGTTTACAGATGATGATGATGATGATGAAAATATATCTATATTTCAACAAAAAGCACAAGAAGATGAGCTTGCAGGTGAATATTATGATGAGTCTATAGAATCTAAATTTGCACGTTTTTATGTTAATTTAATACATGCCACACGTGGTAAAAGTAAAATGGTAAATGGACTAATCAATAGTGGTTCTGAATATATTGATCAAATGTGGGGTGAGTTTTTGGAAGAATATCGTGAGTGGTATACGAAAAAACAAAACTCATTGGATGATTTTGATTTTGAAGAAATTAAATCTATGTTGTATACTCTTACATCACTTACTGATTTAGTATTTAATTATGTAAAACAATACAAAGAAGCCGGAATTATTCATAAAGAGAATGAATGGTCTGTTAAAAGAATAACTGATACCATTAAACAATTTAATAAAACCAATGAATATCCCGATGACACACCGGAATACGTTAAGACGATACAAGTTTCACTAAAAATGAATGTGTCTGATGCGTTTGTTGAAGAAAAAAAGCGGACTGATGTTCAAAAACTTATTAAAACGGAAAATAAATGGGGTGGTACCGAATGGGAATTAAAAGAAACAACCGATCCCGATTATGTTAAAAATTATGGCGATTTTGGCAAAGATTTTAATGGAAATTAATTACATTGGGTACCAGATAATATTCAGAAAATGGTTGGTTATGAATATCAATATAGTCCGAGTGGTTTATTATCGGAAAGTGTACCACGAACGAATCCGTTTGGATGACCTAAAGGAAATAAAAAATACTACTAAAAGAAATGATTAATAATTTTGAAAAACTGGTAGAACGGGATGTTGTCCATTTTAGTGATCCGGATCTATTCTACTTTGTTCAATTAATAAAACGAAAAAAAGAAAATCCAAATCTTAAAAGATCACAAAAAGTAATAAGATCATATTATATTGATTCTTATGCTGATTATTATGGTAAACTTCAGGATTCCATAATTCGCACGTGTGACGAAAATAATGCCCGTGCATACATTAGAGTTAACCGGAGAAGTTATTTCAAATCTCATATTGAAATGATTAAATATTTGGCTGAACTATTATCTTACCAACAATATACAAAAGTTAGAACAGCTTATGATACCGTGTTGGGTAGAAGTCAAAACGAGCCAAATAAAAAATGGATCATAGATGTTGATTATAAAGATATGGAAGAAAAATATGAAACAATAGAGCAAGGTTATTTGGAAATTGGTGATTATATCCATACCTTACTTGAAGAATCGGGTAACACAATGTATGGAACTGTACCAACGCCCAATGGGCTACATATTATAACGGGGGGATTTAATAGTTCCAAATTTGCCCAAGAATATCCAGATATAGATATTCACAAAGACAATCCCACAATTTTATACACTAACCTAACAAATAAATAAATAAATATATGATTACGAAAGAATTAACAACAGGACACGAATATACTCTTCAACATCTCCATGATGCTTATGGTGGTCGTCCATTACTGGTAGAGAATTTGGAAACGGGTGATACAGGATTTCCGGATCAAATTAAAATTATTGCCCGTTCACGAGATACGAATTATTTAAAATTGGAATTAAATATTGAACGTGGTCGATGGTTTAGTAAGGATCAATCAGTAAAATTACTGTCGGATAAATTAGTTTAATCTTTAACCAATAATATAATGAAATTTGATTTCGACGACATCACTTTAGTTCCTACAGTGATGTCTACTATTGAAAGTAGGTATCGATCTATTTCTTTAACTCGTATTCAAAATAGTTTACCCGTTAAAGAGTATAGATTAATGACTGCACCGATGGATACAGTTATTGATGGAAAGAATGCACACGAATACGATAATCGTGATATTTCAATGGTTCTACCACGTAGTCAATTCGTTGATGGTAGAAAATATGTAAATCCGGTATTTATTAGTTTTAGTCTTAAAGAATTTGAAAACTCTTTAAATTTGAAAAAAATAAATGGTGATAGTTTTTTCGATGATACCGAATATGTTTGTTTAGATATTGCCAATGGACATATGGAAAAGGTATATAACTTTACGACACGCTTTAAACGATTATATCCGGATAAAAAATTAATGGTTGGTAATATTGCAAATCCAGAAACCTATAAAATCCTTTCTAATGCTGGTGCCGATTATATTCGATGTTCAGTGGGTACGGGATCCGGTTGCCTTTCCGCTGAACAGACTGCCATATATTATCCAATGGCATCATTAATTAAAGAATGTAGGGATGAATCTATGAAATTGGATAATCCGGCATTTATTGTAGCTGATGGTGGTATGAGAAAATATGCTGATATTATTAAGGCATTAAATTTGGGTGCTGATTTTGTAATGATTGGTGGAATGTTTAATAAAATGGTAGAATCAAATTCTCGGTCTTACTTGTGGAAAACATTCCCCGTTAGCAAAAAATTTGCTTACAAACATTATAAGCGTTTTAAGCTCTTCAAAAAATTCAGGGGCATGTCGACAAAGGAAGTACAACGTGAGTGGGGGAAATCAAACGTGAGGACTTCTGAGGGGATTGTGAAGTGGAATAGAGTACGATACGATTTAAGTTCGTGGATTGAAAATTATGAACACTACCTCCGGTCAGCCATGTCGTATAGTGGAACCACAACCATGGATGAATTTATTGGTAAACAAAATTTTATTCGAATAACATCAAACGCTTATAGAAGGTTTAATAAATAATTTAATAAATAATGAGGATTAATAATGTTTGTGTGGAATACAGAACCAAAGAATAAAACTAAAACCTTATACAGTCAGGCTGAAGAACTAAAAAATGAATTTGATGAAGAGAAAGAGAGGCGAAAATTGAAAACCATCGAATCCATGAAAATTAGAATTAATAGTGGCAATACCTATTCACTGCCTGAAAATATAGCTAAAAATATATTATCCGAAATATCACAATATGATTCTTATAATAACATACATTATATTAGTAGAGACAATCATTTAATATATGAGTATTTATCCACAATTCCAGAATTAAATGTAATGGAGTGGGGCATGGAAACATATAAAACTTTGGGTTTGGTGGATCAGTATTATTTAACTTATAGGGTACTTAATCAATTAGTTATAGAATCGTTGCGTGTTGGTGATGAAATCATAACTATAAATAGTCAGAAAAAAATGAGTTTAAAATATGACGGTCAATTAAATATTGTAGAATTAACTACTTTGCAAGAATATGAAGACGATTTGGAATTATCTTTGACTGATAAATACAAAAATAGTATGGGTATCGAGTCCAGCGAAAAACTTTTTTATATTTATGAAGACAAATTTAACACGTTAATTCCTAAACGGTTTAAGATGTCTACTAAATTAATTGAACATTTAAATCATTCTGATGATAAATGTTTTGTATCAGACTCAGTAGTTGTTGTGGATGGTGGCATTTATGAAGAAAATGTGGGATTTTATGAAGGAGCATTTAGTAATTATGATTTTGACAGTGAACTTTTCTTTTTTAACAATGGATATACAATATATTCTAAACATTTAGATTTAAATCGGGTGTTATTATTCAATTTAACGTTAGCTAAAGAAGTTAGATCAAAACTAAAAGATGAATTTTATCGTAAAGAAATGGATTTATATAAAAGTTTGCCGGAGTGGGATAATAAATAATTTGGTAATTATCTAATACCTTCATATATTGGGGAGAACTTTTAATCTAATCCAAATATTTTGAGAAAATTAGCAAGTATTAAGACAATTAATAATATTCAACCAATAGAAAATGCTGATAGAATAGAATTGGCTTCTGTTGGTGGGTGGGGTGTTGTTGTAGCAAAAAATGTTAACCATTCGGTGGGGGATAAAGTGGTTTATTGTGAGATAGATTCATTCTTACCTATTGAACCGGAATTTGAATTTCTTCGTAAAACATCATACAAAAAAATGTCTGGTGGTTCAGAAGGATTTAGACTAAAAAGTATTCACATGAGGGGTACTTTATCACAGGGTTTAATTATACCATTACAGGATGCTATTGATATTATTAAACGTAAAAATGGCGAAGTGGATTCAGAAATGATTCAATTAGGTAATGATGTTACCGAATTATTAGGAATCAAAAAATATGAAAAACCTATACCACCACAATTAGAAGGTGTGATGAAAGGGGACTTTCCATCTTTTCTAATTAAAACGGATGCCGAACGCATTCAAAATTTAACAGATGATTATTCATATTTTAATGAATCCGAGTGGGAACGGACTGAGAAATTAGACGGTACATCTGCAACATTTTATCTTCATGATAATATATTTGGGGTGTGTAGTCGGAATATTGATTTGGAAGAATCAAATACTAATACTTATTGGAAAGTGGCTAAAGAATTAAATATTGAAGAAAAATTGCGAGATTATTTTGGTATGACTCCTGTGGGTATCCAAGGTGAAATTATTGGTGAAGGAATCCAAAAAAACATATATGGTATAAAGGGGCACACCATTAGAATATTCGGTGGCGTTGATATTATAACGAAAAAACAAATTGTACCACGTTTTCTTAAAATATTGTGCAGTCATATTGATTTGGAGTATGTTCCCGTAATTGACTCCAATATATCTTTATCTATTTCGTCGCCCTCCGATATTAAAAAATTAATTGAATTGGCTGATGGTAAATCACAATTAAACGAGAATACTAATAGAGAAGGTTTGGTATATCAATCATTAGATGGATCCAAAAAATTTAAAACTATATCTAATTCATTTCTGACATAATGGAACAGTTATCTAACAAACAATATCAGATTATCAAACAAACTGTTGGGATAAATTATAATTTCAATCAGAAAGGAAACTTCTACCGGAACCATTTTGTTTTTGATCCACGTGAGCCGTGGTTCCATGAAGTTGAAGCATTAATGGCTAAAGGAATAGCAGAAGAATTAAAGCCGGATATCACCATACCATTTTTCCAATTAAAACTAACTCCAAAGGGGTTGAATATTGCTACAGAATTGGAAACTGAAATATTCAATAAATAACAAAAAGGGCATAATTATTATTGAATACACACAATAAAAATTATGCTCGACCTATTTATTAAATTTATTAACGAATCCAGAAATGAATCGAATATCACATCTTTAGATTCATTGCGTGACTATATAGAAAATGGTGATGACATATATGATGTTGTTGAAAATCTTATAGGATTGGGAGAATCAGTTGTAGTAGATGATTATGTACTACAAGATCCGGTATGGTGGTCAGATATTTTATTATATAATGATCATTTAATTGATGAATGAATAGATTTTTTTATTAGTGATAGGTTATATCCTTTATTAAATAAAGAATTATACAATAAAGATGAAATATCTTATGATATTGTTATAGACGGTTTAAATAATATTTTTGATGATGAAATTAATGTTGAAAAATATATTGATGAAGAAGATATCGATTATGAATACGAAGATTTTGATATTGATAGGAAAGCCCTTGAACAATTGTTAATCAAATATTGGGATGAAAAATTAAAAAACCCTTCAGATATAAGAGGATATATAGATGATTTTGTGGATTATTTTATTTATGACAGACAATCCGATCAAATACCGAAGGAAATAATAAAACGTATTATTGATATTATTATTCAAGAATCCATTTTGAATGAAGCATTGCATACTATGAAATATAAGTCCAAAACTATTAATGGTGAAGAATGTATTTATGCTGAAAGGAAATTAAGATTTTCAGATTTTAATGAAATGGTAAAAATAATAGGAAATGATGTCGGAATATATTGAAGTTGAGAAGAGGGACATTCTAATGTTTATGATGGCAATTTATCAGGAAAATTAGATATTACGGTAAAAGCTTACATTCCGGTTAGCAATATAAATGTTGAAAGAACTATATGGGTAAATTTATATAGTTTAGCCGAAGAGGAAAAAGAAGTCAGAATATATGAAGGTGTAGAACTTTATATTTTTGAAATAGTTTTCGAATCTAATATTGGTGATATTAAACTTCCAGAATTATATGATAAATTATTATCTTTGTATTATCCCAATAAATCTGATAATTATATAGAAAGATATAGAAATAAAATATTAAACAAATATAAAGAAATGGGCAAGGATCCTTGGATACCAACCGAAAAATCCGTTCTAACATTTGTTTCTCCTATTAAATCACAAGCTTAAACTTATGTCATTATTAAAACGAAATAATATCTGAAAAAGAATATATATATATATATTTGCCTAATGAATTGGGCACATGGACTGATACATTAAACGATAGAATTTCAAAATATATATGGGAATCCGATTATATATCCAAAGTTTTTAAAAAAGATAAAATAAATGTGCGGGTGGATAGTATAAAATGAAATATTGGGGGTGAATCTTTCTTTCTCATGAGAATACGTGAAAAATTAACAACATTGCGTGATTATGTAGAAGGTGCTACACCAACACCAACACTATCTAACACTTCGAGAAGCTATTAATGAAGCTGAACAATGGCATGAAGAATTGCAGGCATCTGGCAAAAAATTGCAATTACAAGACGATCAAGATATTATTCATCAATTCAACGATGGATATTATTGAGTAGATTTAAATGATTCAAATTGTGGCGAAGAAGGCAATGCTATGGGTGAAGTATTTTTCAGTAGCTTTTGATAGAGATGGTACATATACCCAAATGAAAGGTAAAGGTAATAAAAAACCAGCCGAAAAATATTGGAAATATTGTGTATGGTTATTTACTGAAGAAGCCGGAGATTATGAAATAGAAAATTACGAATCAGAATATCAAGGCAAAGAAGAAATTTTAAATATATAGTATTATGGGATTAATTAATATAGTAACAGAAGCACCATCAACCGAATTTAAAAAGATACTGAAAAATACTTCACCCGAAGCTATTGATAAAATATTTTCAGCCACATCGTTTAAATCATTACTTGAAATATGCAAAGATAATTTTAAACAAGCCGGATCTGGATCTTCACGTAAAGTTTTTTTAATTGATAATCAATTTATATTAAAAATTGCATATAATTCTAATGGTGTAGCTCAAAACGAACAGGAATGAGAAGTATCCCGATTGGGTTGACATGATGATATTATTGCCAATGTTTATTTAATAAGTGATAATAGTCGTATAATGTTGTGTGAATATGCTGAACCTTACAAAAATGATAAAGAGAATCGTTTAGTAAAAGATATGGGCATAGATTACAAATTTATGTACGATTTAAATGATAAACTTAGTTTGGATTTTGAAGAACCCCCTCAAATATTTGAATATATAGTTATTGATATGTCGAAAGAAAGAACGTATGATCAAAGAGTAACGGATATTTTTGAGTATGTTGAAGAAAATACTTCCGATGGTGCCGAACATGTATTTTTCCGGTTACAAGATATGACATCCAATTTTGGATATGGAAGTGGCGCCGTTGATTTCTTCCGTGGTGAACAATGAGGAAAGAATAAAGATGGGGATCCGGTATTAATAGATTATGGATTTACTGAACAAATAGGAAAGGATCATTACAATTAAAAATAATAATAATATTTGTTTTATAAACTTTTTATTTCTATATTTAAACCAATAACAACAGTTAATCAATATAAACTATTGTTTGTTCTTTTATTTAATGGGGTATTACTTGGTATCGACATATTAGATACGGTACAAGAGTGCAACGGTTTGTGACCTAATCACTTACGTTTAGTAAACGGCAAAAATACTACTACTTCCTACGCCATAGCGGCATAGGCATCCCATACGTTCTACGTTCTGGTGAACAATGTGGATGACGACTAAACAGAACTCGATTGAATTATTAAATGGTATGGATATTCAATTTAAACTAATCATATCACAAAGTATTATTCGATTTTGTAAATTCAGAATAGTATGGGAACCAAAAATTTACTAAGTTGTAAACGACTCGTGTATGCGAATGATATGGACAAGGGTTCGACCCCCTTATACTCCACTTATATTTATAATTAATAATAACTTATACAAAATATGTATGTTTTTGAATATTTTGATGAAAATGATTTTTCCAAACCGGAAGATTTTTTAGATATTTCTATCGGTCAATATTTTTATAAACGGGTAGAATATCAATTTGGGGATACAAAAAAGTGGATCAAATACACTTAAAAACATACACACCACCAAAGAGAAAATTAGAAAGACCGAACAATTAGAATTACCAGAATATAACGATTGGAATGAATATGCTGGTAAAATGTATACAAACGAAATAGTAAATAAAATTGATAACATGGCAAAAAGAAATAGTTTGGACGAAGATCAAGTATTAAGCATGGATCATCTGGGAAACATATCCAAACTTCTATCCGGTTCCAAATCATTTTATAGATCCAAACATCCACGTGATTTTGTATTATTTAATTCAAACGTTTATAAAGAATATCCCGAAGGGGAATATAAAAAAATATGGTGGGGGGATATTAATATTACTGAATCTAATGATAATTTAAAATCATTAGCCGGAGAGTTGGGAGTACCAATTTATGTATTATATGAAATGGATGGCAGATTTGGTAATGAAGAATATCCCAATATTGATCAATACGCCATTAAAGTTTATTCGGATGATTCATATGAAATCAGAGAATCATTAGAAGAATTTTATGATATATTATCATTAGAACTGAAGGAGGAACATGTCAGATATACTTACCGATGAAAAGGAATTATATAATATTCTTGACAATAGGTGGTCAACCACAAGTTGGGTTAGAAGGTAATCAGATTGGTGCGATGTACCCAGAGTAAGATATCGACTTGAAAAGATATACCAAAAAGGATTGATCGAAAAGATTGGTGGTGGACGTGGGAATTCCATTAAGTGGAGATTAAAAAATGACGGATAATTTTATTTTTAAGAACGATATTATATTTCTGGATATTGATGGTGTATTAAACAGTACAAAATTCTTTTTAAGTTCACGTTTTAACCCCGATTTAGAATATCCATATAATTCTATTGATCCAGTAGCGGTTGAAACATTAAATACACTGTTCGATAGATTGTTGGATTGTAAGATTATATTAAGTTCTTCATGGAGTATGGAATCAATATTATTAATAGATTCTATTCGGGGGGAGTTTATCGGAAGAACACCATACTTTCCCAATAAAATAAGGGGCAAAGAAATTGATTATGTAGTTAAAGAGAATAATATTTCTTCTTATGCAATTATCGATGATGATAAAGATATGTTATTTTCACAAAGATCACGATTCGTATATATAGATCGGCAATATGGATTGCAACCACACCATATAAATAAAATTATTAATATTTTAAAAAAGAAATCATGACATTTTATCAAATAAAAAATAATATTCAATCATTAACAAATTTTATTAATGATAATGATAATGATAATTTAGATTCAGCTATAGAAATTGTGGATGAAATTATTCGGGATCTATCTGATTATCAATATAGACAGCCATCATCCATTGAGGATCAATTAAAAAATGAAGTACTTGATGAATTTCTTGCATCCGTTAATCATTTAACGTATATTGAATTTCATGAAATGATTAATGAAATGTTGAGTAAATATGGAACAAACAATAATAACAACACTGGAACCTAAAAGATTAAAACAATTACAAGCCGAAACTGGTAGGGGTGAACAATTATGTTCAATAGCTTTATTGATGGAAGACAATAAATATCATAAAGCTAAAGAATATATTAACCACTTAGAATCACATTTAGAACCTATGACCGAGATCCACAAAAAATAATATTTGTGGATCTCTTTTTATTTTTGTACCTTTAAGAGAACCAAATGTTAATTAACCCTGAGAATTATGCAAGAAGATTTAATTAAACGGGATGCGGTAGAACAAGACGTACTTAGGAAAGGGTACGAAATTATCACTAAGGGCGAACGAATTGTAATAGTTAACGAATTGTTATAGTTAACGAATTGTAATAGTTAACGAATTGTAATAGTTGATGAGAAAGCTCAATACGTTACATCTTTTAAAACTCATTGGGTTGCATCATATCATCTAACACATTCAGAAAATAATTTTATCAAACAAACTTTAGAAGGTGGTGGGTTTCAGATGTGGGAATACTTACCAAAAAATTAAACTTAACCCCGAGAATTATGTTTAGAATTTATTTTAATATGAACACGCAAGTTGAAGATGCCGATGCTGTATTTATTGGTAAAACAGAAAATCCGGAAGATGTAATGAATATCATGGAAGCAGATTTTTCAAAAAGATTTGGTGATGATAGCGTTTTGACTGATGATCTTTATTCTGTATATTTTCATGATATGCAATATGATGAACTATATGAAGTTTACCCAACAGACGAAACATGTAAAAGGTGGGAATAGATATGGAAGATAAAATATTAGATCAGAAAATCGAACAACACATAGCCGAAGATATTAATTGGTTAGCTTCTGAGAATAATGAAGTAATAAAAACGGCATATGAAAGTGATATTGCAAGGGGGATGTTGAACAATTCACATCCGATTCTTTTTTTCACGGTTGGATGGAAGCAAAAAAATACTTCAAATTTTAGGAAAACGGGATTTATTATGAAATACAAAATATATAAAATGATAAAGCCGGAACATTTACAGAAAACGGTTCCGGATGGATATTACATGAAACAATTGGATCGTGTAGTATGAGCCATCTAAACCGGAATATGGCAACCGATATAAAAGAGATGCCGTCTCCGGTTTTAAAATTTCTTAAAATATAATCTCAGGTTCAAACCCATTACTGTGATAGGTAATGGGTTTTTTTTTATTTTAAAATGTACCATGATCACTTATAATTTCACCCTTAACAACAACAATTTCTTTATCCATAATATTATTCGTCTAATGTTGTAAAGTCCGGCATTTCTGTTAAATCTAAACCAGCCAGATTAATATTACCATCATACGTTACAGTATTTCCCTGTACGGATAATTTATCTTTATCAATCATTTCATATATATCTAACTCTTCAGCTACTAATATATTTTTTAAGAATGTTGGTTTAAAATCCCATGGCACATTACCGAATTGATCTTCTTCAACAAAAAAGTTCATTAACTCATTGAATGAATTAAATGCTTGTTCATTATTATGATCATTCTCGGCATCAGTTAAAGAATAAACGTTTAGTTTATCATGAAATGTATAAATAACTACTACGTGATATCTATCATCTTTATCCAAATTGGTATTAAATACAAAATATGGTGTAGCGCCACCACTTTTCTTTCTATAATTAGAATACATATTTCTCCCTTCAGTTTCAGAACCAATACAAAAAGAATACCCACTACTTAATTTTATACATTTATCCTTTGAGTATCCTTTAAATACTAATATTCCATCTTTATCATAAAGTAAATCTTCATCTTCATCTTTATTTTTACTCTTTATGGCAGAACCTTTAGTTTTTTTATCTTTTCTGGATCTATAACCATCAACAGTACCCTCCAACTCTTTTCATGAATACTTCATAATATCGGGTTCATCCACATTAGATTTAATTTCTTTAAATCGATCCAGATAAGCATTTATCATATCATCTTCGAGTTGCGGATTTTCTTTTTTGAATTTATTGATTAATTGTTTTCGTATTCGTTTCGAATATTCTAACAATAAATATTTTAATAATGGCATAATGTATTGATATAATTGTTGTAGTAGATATTTTTATTTGGTTTGATACTATAAAGGTATACCGGAAAGATTAAAACGGTGCTTTCGGTTTTTTAAGTTTTTTATCGACATTGGCACCAAAATTGAAATCGGTATTTTCACCAGCCTTTTTTGCTAATGATGGGGATTTCTCTTTAGCTATTATTGTTATTACATCATTTAAATTTTGATATTCGTGTGTTTTATTATAATTAATTATATCGAAAGTAATATTTATAAATCCATATATGCTTAAACACTTAATAACATATCTTACCGAGAATAAAAAATTTGATCAGAATCATATCAAATCTATTGTATCTAAATTAGATGTTGATTTAACTCCGGCTGAATATCTAACTTCTGGTGGTACGGCTGATATTTATCAGTATAATGATAAGATTGTCAAATTTATTAGGGAATCCGGAAAACATATTGGTGAAGTAGAACAGTTATATTCATTCATTGAAGGGAAAAAATTTAAGAATGTTATTAATATTCATCATTTCATGAAAGTTCCTATCAAACCAATGTTAAATAATAAGCAATTCATTGTTATTATTATAATGGAAAATCTTAAACCATTGGATGAGGTGTTTACAGAATATAATATCCCTTCTATTAAACAAGAAAAATCTATCAAACGGCATCCGTTTACAAGAATAGTTTCTATTGTCGGTGATATTGTATTGGATATGATTGAAAATGGTGATGAAATGTATTTCGAAACAATAAGAGGAAAAGATTTATATGATTATGCAGTAAAAAATAACGTTTCAAAATATGGTGGCGCTAAGAATCAAATAAACCGTATGGGTCTGAATGAATTTAAACAATTCTGAGATGTTTATTCATCCGACTCTCTATTTATTCAAATGTGGAATAATATTGCCAATGGTATTAAAGAGATTGCACCATACACGGAATATTATGATTTACATTATGATAATGTAATGTATGATCCAAAAACAAAACAATTCAAACTAATAGATCTGGATTAATCTAATGAAAAAACATATATTCAAAATTACATTAATTATAGCCATTATGTTATCCATTTTTATTTCAGGATATAATTATTTACGTATGACCAGTCCACCGCCACCGGAAATGATATTGGAAATGCCAGTACAAACAATAAATCCAAATTCAGCTCAGGAATACACCGTTTTTTATAAGGACAGTGAAAATCAATATCCCACACCGGACATGGGAGAAGAAGAATTTACCCCATCTAATACAGCATTAGAAGTTAAGTTCCGAATAGATATGTTTATTAGTTTAATATCATCTCTATCACCACTAATTGCTCCGGCTATTGTATAGAGATATAAACGAAAAGAAAATACAGATAATTAATATTATGAATAAAGACTTAATAGTGAATGGTAATTATATATGTAAAATGAATGAAATAACATCATTGGAGGGATCTCCTATTCGTGTTACTAAAGATTTTGACTGTTCACATAATGAATTAATATCACTCGACGGAGCACCCGAATATGTCGGTGGGGATTTCAATTGTTTCAATAACCCAAATATAACCAAAAAAGAAATAATTGAATATAAAAAATCGGGTGCGGTAAAAGGAATAATAATATCTAATTATGGAAAATTTTAAATAAATAATAATGAGTAGAAAATTAATAGTTAACGGCAATTATATTTGCAACAATAATAATTTAACATCTTTACGGGGTGCACCCAAACATATAGGTGGTGATTTATTTTGTAGTTATAATAAAAACTTATCAAAACAAGAAATAATTAAATATAAAGAAACGGGTACAGTGAAAGGAGATGTAATTAGTGATTACATATATACTGATATAAATTAAATAAACATTATGCCTCTTATAAAATTGTTAACAGAAGGAAACGATTATAACTTATCACCCCAATTTATTAAATTGATGGGTAATAATGGTTATGATATTGAACAATTAGATACTGAAAATTATTTGGGTGATGGTGCTTCAGCCGTTGCTTATAAAATAAATAACGACTTCGTGGTAAAAGTTGTTATGAAAGATTTAATCAGGGATATTAAACCATGGAAAAGGATAATGAAAAAGGATTTTAAACATATAGCTAAAGTTTTCGATATTATAGAATATCAAAATTATTACTTTATTATTCAAGAATTTCTACCATTTTCCACCGACGTTCAATATATTATTCAAGACGAACATAAATTACATCAAGTAAAACAAAATTGGGGGTCGGATTATTTTTATTCTTTTAATCAATTATGGAAAACAACTGATCAAACAAAACATAAAACTATTGACTATTATTTAGACAAAACTATTAAATTGGGCGTATTGGATGAAGATTCCTGTGATGATATGAAAAAAATGTTACGTGCATTATGAAATGGATTTGAAGAATTAAATAAATATTTAGTTCCTTCTGGATTTAATGATATACATACAGAAAATGTTAGACAAACAAAAAATGGAACAATTAAAATATTAGACTTTTAAATATATGCCTTTATTAAAATTATTATACGAAAACATTAATGATAAACTTCAGAAGTATATTGATTTGGTTAAATCAAATAAAAACTTTAAGAGGTGATTCAAAGATTCTAAAGTTGTGGTTGATGATGGAGATCCGTTAATTGTATTTCATGCAACCACTGGTGAATTTGATAAAGGTGATATCGGTTATCATTTCGGTACATCAAAAGCGGCTGTAGATAGAATAACACGATCCCGCATTATTGTGGATACCAATAAATTTGTACAATACGTAAAAAATCAAATAGTACCGACAAAAGAAGAATTTGAACAACAAGATTTTATTTCTTTTTTGGATAATCTACAAGATGAATTGGATTTATCTGTTTATGAAAGAAATGATATTGGTGCCGAACTTTTTGGTGTAGTTAAATATATGTGAGAGATTGATGATATTGAAAATATGACCGATGCTGAATTCTTTACATACTTACCAATAGCTTTCGCACAACAAACATCTTATGAAGTCAGGCAAATATTAAACATTAATGTAATAGAAGAAGGTTCAAGAACGGGTGCTTACTTTTTATCTATTAAAAATCCATTAATAGATGTGGATGATGTCGGATCATGGGATGATCCTTTAAATGTACAAGACGCTATTGAAGCATATATCGAAGAACAATTTCCAAATATTGATATTGACGAATTTAACGATTTTCAAACATTTAAAGAATTAAAAGAGTTTTTAATAAAAAATGGTATAGATGGTATTCAATATACAAATTTTCATGAGGATTCCGGTTCTGAATCATGGATAGCTTTTAAACCGGAACAAATAAAATCTATATGAAATGGGGGTGAGTTTAACCCATCAAGTAAAAAATTTAACGAAAGTATAAAATAATAAACGAAAGTATAAAATAATAAACGAAAGTATAAAATAATATGGGATTAAGTAATTTTTTAATAGAAGGTATATTAAACAAGAACGACTTTTTAGATAAATATGGTGGTCTTGGTGGATTACGTGCCGATGCTGAAGAGTATGAATTATTTTATAAACAATTTCTGGATGAGTTTGATCGTACCATTGTAAGTAAATTATCAGAAGAAGAATTAAATAACTTTGTACAATTAGTTGAAGATGCACATAGAAATGAAAAACATCCTTCGAATAAATCTTTTTATATGGAAAATGTACTAAATTTGTTTAATAAATTTATTGAGGATTGTAAAAATATCGAAACAATGCATAGTAGATGAAATCTATTCATTAATTTTTGTATCAACCATAAAGCAGAACAAATAGATGATTATATTGTAAATGGTGCATACTACCCACGAAAAAATATAATAGTTATGAAAATAGATTTACCACGAGTATTATATATTTTTATTAAACATGACCCTTATA
>Ga0136558_1000330_pt1 | contig 27188 bp, 25 predicted proteins | sample AntRauTorckE6833_FD_101391 | JGI IMG/M metagenome (GOLD analysis project Ga0136558, IMG submission 101391) | Saline lake microbial communities from Rauer Islands, Antarctica - Metagenome Torckler E6 #833 | ecosystem: Environmental > Aquatic > Non-marine Saline and Alkaline > Saline | place...
AAAGAATTAAAAGAATCAGTGTTCAATAAAAATACAGAAAATAAAGAAAAAATAAGAAAAACATTTAATTTAAATAATAAAAATGTACAAATAAATGAATTTATTAAAACTTATGGATTTTCTGAAGATGATAGAAAAGATATTGAAAAAACATTTATTGATATTATTTTAGTATTTGGTTTAAATAAAACGTTTCGATTTATAAATGAAAAAGATAGTAGATTATTATTTACAAGTTTTAGATATTTTTATGCAACTAGAATGATTGAAGAAGGTTTTTATATTAATGAAACATTAAATCATTTGAAAGCATATTTTAGTATTAAAAAAGGTAGTAATATGTTTACTAGTAAAGAAAATATATTACAAAATATTAGTATATCTAGTGAAAATCTTAAAAATTCACAAGATGATCCTTCTAAATATGACAAAAGGAAAATAGTATATCCTCTTAGTAAAGGTATAAAGAAATATAAACCTTCATTTTATTTTAATTATCCAATATTTTATAAGAATGGTAAATTATTTGGGTTTTATAGATATTCGGATAATTTTCTTGAAATTAATTTATTAATATTGGAAAAAAATATACCAACACCCAACGAATTAGTCCAAAAAATGGATGGATTTAATAAAACGAATGATTTTCAACCTAATAATCTTAAAACATATAATAATTATCTTGTTACATATGCAAATAAATTTAGTCAAAAAGATACTGTAGGTATGATTACCAAGTTAGAAGAAATTTCTAAAAGTACTGATGATTTTAAACCCAGTAAGTTTGTTATGATGGCTCTTATGAAATCAGAAGTTTCCAAAAAACATTGTGATGGTTCTATCAAAGCTCTTACATTTGCTCAAGAAATCAAGAGTTCTTAATTTCAAAAAAAAAGTTTTGAGGAATTTAGTTAAGAGAAGCGTTCCAAGCTACATATGCTAATAAGTAATACATTAAATAAACAGGACCGAAAAAGAATGCATTAATTGCATATATTACTACTAATACATCAGTCCAGAAATTACCTCTTTTTTTTGCTATAGGATTATTAAGATTTAGTGAAAGAACCACAGCCCAAATTGATAAAGAAAGAAATATTATTAATTGAATAACTGCAGACCAAGGAAAGTTATAACTATCATCATTTAATTTTAGTGCCTCCCCCCCAGTTATCATATTTAGAAGATTATAGTACATTATTTATATTTTATACTAATAAAATAATATTAATTAAAAGAACATAGAGATACTATAAATACGTTATAATAATTCAAAGATGGTTTATAAACCATATTATTCAATGTATCTTAAAATCGAAGAAAATTTCAAAAAAAAAACTTCAGAAGATTTAATTACTACAATTTAATGTACTATTACCTATATAACCTGTACTAGCATACCATATTCCATAAATTAAGCAATAGAATATAACGTAATTCCAACTTTGTATAGTTGCAAAGATAGCATATATTACTATTAATAATCCCGAAATGATACCTCCATTTGCTATATAATAAGGGTCTGTATAATTAAGTTTTAATGAAAGATAAAGTGCTAATATTGCTCCGGCAGCATAACCTATTAAAGATATAGTCGATAGTTCAACATTTTTTCCATTACGTTTAAGATTCAAACCTTCTTTTTCTTTATTATAAGAATTTACCATTTTATCAAAAACACTCGAAAAAGTTTTCATAATTATTATATTATACTTTCAGAAAAAAAAATTTCTGAAAATTTCTGAAAATTACCCTAAATTTCTGAGAATGTCCCTAAATTTCGGAAATTACCCTTAAATGCCCGAAAATGCCCCTAAATTACTCAGAAAATGCCCGAAAATGCCCCGAAATTACTCAGAAAATGCCCGAAAATGCCCCGAAATTACTCAGAAAATGCCCCTAAAATACCCCTAAAATGCTCCGAAAATGCCCCGAAAATTACCTAAAATGCCCCGAAAATTTCTGAGAATGCTATTAAATTTCGGAAATTTTAGGGGAAATATTAAATTTCGGAAATTTTAGGGGAAATATTAAATTTCGGAAATTTTTGGGGAAATATTAAATTTCGGAAATTTTTGGGGAAATATTAAATTTCGGAAATTTTTGGGGAAATATTAAATTTCGGAAATTTTTGGGGAAATATTAAATTTCGGAAATATTTGGGGAAATATTAAATTTCGGAAAGTAAAGGTTCTAATTCTTTTTTTAATTCAGCTTGAGTTAATATACCTGTAATTTGATATTCTTTCAAAGTCCTTTTATTAATATTATCTTTTATTCTTTGAGTAATATGTTCATTATCTGGAGTTTCAAGATCCTGATTATATGCAGAAATTTCAGCTTCAGATGCTTCTTTTAATGTTTCTTCTCGAATTTTAGCTACTAATTGTTGAAGTTCTTCCTGAATTGCCCATTTGGGTTTAATATCACATAAACTTTCATCAGCATCTATTTTTTGTAAAGTTAAAACAATTCTGGAAACTCTTCCTTGGGGACATACTGGTTTATTTTGGACAATACAATCTGCTAATTGAAGAATGAGGTTTTCTTTGAGATTTTCGAGGTTATATTTATTTTCGATAGAATGGCATCGATTCCATACTAAGGATAATACTTCGGTTTCATTCATATCGATATTCATTATATTAACATTATCTTTTTCCATACAATCTAAAGTCTTTATTGCTAAAACCTTTTTTCGGGCTAAAATATTAGCTTGTTTTATTTGGTCCTTTATTTCGGTAATTGTCTTTTTCGGATTAGAGGAATATTGGTTATATTTGGATAAATTTCGGAGTTTTTCTACAGTTTTTTTAATATGTCTCTGAACACCAGAATCATGAACATTTTGGGAATCATTTCGGATAATATTATTTATTGGTATTTTTTTTGGTTTTATAATATCTTTTGGAATAATCTTATTAGTTTCCTTCTGAGATTTATTAATTTCTTCTCTTAAATTAACCTTCTTTTTATTTTCATTTGAAATTTCATTAAATTTAATCGCACATTCCATTCTTATATTTGGATCTTGGCCTTCTCTTGTTAATCTCTCATAAATACTTCGAGCTAATTGTTTATTTGGTATTCCAAATTCAGGTAAATTACAATAATTGTATATATCAGCAATCCTAACTCCAGCATCAATATATCCACTATTAATCGTCAATTGATAATATTGGATAGCTTGGATTAATTTCGGGTCAGAGTCTGATATACAACTATTATATATAATTTCTGCTATATAATAATAATTTACTGATTCTTTAACATTTTGGGCTTCTTTTTGGGCAATTTTGGTAGCTTTATCATATTTACCAGATTCTTGTAATTTATTAGCAATATTGATATTATTTTCTTTTTGGGAAAAATAGTAATAACCAGAATAAGTAATAATAATTATAAAAATAGTAATAAGAACTTTTAGTATCAGTTTCATTTATTTGCTTATTATTAGCAATACAAAAAAAATAAGCTTTTTTACGTATGATTTGGGCTATGTATGATAATTTTTCGGCATATTGGACAGTTATTTTTTTCTTTTCGCCATATTAATAAACATTGTTTATGAAAAATATGACAACAATTCAATTCTTGACATTTATATGTACTAAGAATTTGCAAGCATATTACACAAGAATTATTTGATAAACTTTTAGAATTTTTTATTTTTCTCCGGTAAAATCGTTGGATTATTATGGTGGATTTTATTTTTTCGGATGTTTTAAATTTATCTTTAATAAATTTTTGTATTTTCATTACAGCATTTTCCTGAATTATTCTATTATAAACATAAATTATACTTTCGTAATCATGAGAACGATTTTCGGTATGACACAAACTTACTGCCGAAATTATAATACCTAAATCCAATCCTGAATTGTATAATTTTCGGATTTGACGAACATTTGTCATAGTCCTCCATTCATAACAATTCATATGACTTATAATCTTCGAAAAAAATCCCTCAAATGTATATTTTTTCTTTACTATAAAAACTCTTTTCCGATAATTATATAATACATAATCATTTGTTTTTCCTTGTAAATTTATCTTTTCTTCTGAAAAATATGGAGCTATTAACCTTAATATCTCAAAATTATTATTTAAACTAGCTATGTCTAGAATATTATAATTTTGGTAATTTCGGTGTAAGAAATATTTTTTCATTTCCTTTTTACCATATTTCTGAATATATATTCCTTGGAAATATTTTAGTTTATTTATACTATTACTATTAGCTAATATCATTGCTATTGAATTAAATGAATTATCATATATATTCAAATTTATATTACTTATATTTAATAAATAACTAAAAACTTGATTATTATTTATTGAAGAAAATAATGGATGATTCACAGTATCCGAAATATTATATCTTGCACCTTTTTTAATCAAATATTTGATTAAATCTACAGATTTATTTAAGCAATTTTTATATAATATAGTTTCTGATTCGTTATTTTCGATATTAATTGGAATCTTTTTTAATAAAAAGCTAAGTAATTTGTAATTTGAATGTTCACAAGCTTTTTGTAAATATGAAAAGAAATATGAAGTATCTTTTGAAAAATCAATTAACTTTTTAATTTCGGTAATATTATTTTCTTCTAATAATTCTGTGTATTTTCGTATTTTAATTAATGAAATATTATTTAAAAAAGTAATATAATCTATCCACATATTATTATTAAGCAAGAAATACCTTTAACATTAAAGATATTTTTTAATATAAAATAAAAATGAGTAAACGCAAGATAACATTTAACGAAAACCTTAAAAAGAAGATCCAGAAAACTAACTACCATGGAAATCTCAAGAACACAGATTTTAATGTTGAGGATATTAAAGATTTAATTAAACTAGCATTGAAATATGACCCGAAACACGAATCTATAATTTTAAAAAAATTATTTAAATTAATACCTGCTTTAATTAAATTAGATAAATTAGTTGGTATGAAAAATATTAAAACCGAAATTACCAAACAAATAATCTACTCATTACAAGAATACTACAATTTCGATAAAAATGGTCATATGATGCACTCTGTAATTTACGGAAATCCTGGAACTGGTAAAACAACCGTCGCTAGTATCATTGCTGATATTTATTGCTCACTCGGTTTCCTAAAAACAAATAATGTTATCCTTGCTAAACGTGAAGATTTTATTGCAGGTTATACTGGACAAACCGCCACGAAAACTAAGGCATTATTGAATAGTGCGAGGGATGGTATATTGGTTATTGATGAAGTTTATGCGTTTGGTTCAACTAGGGATAGTAATTTATATGTAGATTCTTTTTCTAAGGAAGCTATAGATACGTTAAATTCGTATTTGAGTGAGAATAAGGATAGGTTAATATGTATTATTTTAGGATATAAGGATGATGTTGATAAATGTTTCTTTTCAATTAACCAAGGATTAAGAAGAAGATTTCCATTTTCTTATACAATACAAGATTATACTCCAAATGAGTTGAAAGATATATTTTTATATCAGGTAGATAATGGTAATTGGTATATTGATGATTCCGAAGAATTAAATGGTTTTTTTAATGATAATAAGAAATACTTTAAAGATAATGGTGGAGATACCGAAAATTTATTCTTTGAAGCCAAACTAATTCATAGTAAAAATATATTTGGTCTCAAAAATCCTAATAAACGTATTTTAAATATTTCGGAACTTGAATCTGCTCTTAAAATTATTCTCAAAAATAAAAATAAAAATAAAGATGAAGATGATAAGGTTAATCTAATGATGTATTCATGAAAATTGAAAAAAGTTAAAGATAATATCATAAATATACTTAACTAAAATTATTATAACATGGGTTCAAAAAACTATAACGATGTTCTTAATTTACTAAATGATCTTAAAAGAAATAATGATAATCTTACTGAACAATTTCAAAATTTAAATTCAAAAATAGATAATCTTTCGTTTTCAGGAGACAAGAATACCGATAAAACTAATAAAAAAATTAAAAAGGTTCGAGATCCTAATAAACCTAAACAACCATTAAGACCAAGATTAGCATTTGGTAATACTTTAAAGGCAAAATTAAGAAAAACCGAAGAGTTTTCAAAAGATAACTTCGATGACCATAAATTATTAAGAACTGCACTTGAGAAAAGAGTTAGTGAAGAATGGGATAATGCCGAAAAAAATAAAAAATCCGAAAACGGTAAATTAAGAACTAAATTGGAAAAAGAATTTCCAACAAATTTAGAGAAGTATAAGAAAGAATTAGAGATTTATAAAAATAAAACCGAAGGTGAATGTGATGATACCGAAGCCGAAGCCGAAGCCGAAGCCGAAGCCGAAGCCGAAGCCGAAGAAAAACCAAAAAAAACAAAAAAAACAAAAAAGAAAAAGGGTAAAGAACCAGTTGCAAGCACTAGTTATAAGAAACCAGATGATTCTGATGATGATGATGATATTTTAGAGGTTGAAGAGTCAGATTTAGACTCAGAATAAGGTATATTTACGGAGTGGATGAGCTATTTTTTCATACATATAATTATTTCCAGTAAGCTTTTTAATATATAAAGTTGCTGGAACTCTTTTTCTTGTAACTTTATAAGAATACACATAATTATGATTTGGTCCTGATGATGTTTGTTTTAAATACACAACTCTCGCATTATTATTCCCAAAATATTGACTTCTTAATTTTCTTGCTGCTTGTTGTGGTGTAATTCCCGAATATCTACCCCCAATTTCCTTACCATCTGGCGTAATTAATTTGAAAAATCTAGTATCATCATTCTTCTTCTTTGGAGATTTAGATTTTCTCTTCTTAGATTTAGATTTTTTTTTAGATTTAGATTTTTTTTTAGATTTAGATTTAGATCTAGATCTAGATCTTAATTTTTTATTTTCCTTTTCGAGTTTATCGATTTTCTTTTTTAAAGTTTTTTTCTTTATTCCTCCCGTTTGTAATGCTTCAGTTTGAAATGCTTCAGACATAATCTATATATTATATATATAAAAAATATGTATAACACAAATAAAATAATTTCGGATATACTAAATAAAAATAAAACCCCCAATGTTCCCCCCAAATTACTCGAAATTCTAAAAGTTAAATCTAAAAGTCCTATGTGGTCTGGTGATATTACCATAAATAACAAAAAAATAACCAATAAAGTACCTTTAAATGAATTAAGTAAAGTTAAATCAAAGGTGATTTTATTACAAGCTGGAACTGGATCTGGTAAAAGTCTTAGTATTGCTCCATATTTAATGCAAAACCAAAAAAACGAAAAAAAAATTATATTAACTCAACCAAGGGTATTAACCACTAAAAGTATTGCTAGTAGAATGTCTGAGGAATTATGTGAAGATATTGGGGATAGAGTTGGATATATTACGGGATCTGGTAAAATAATTAATAATAAGAATGGGAAAATAGAAATAATTACTGAAGGAATTTTACTAAAACAACTCTTCTCTAATTCTTTTAAGATTTCTAATTATAGTTATATTCTTATTGATGAAGTTCATGAGCGAAATCCCGAAACCGATTTAGTTATCTATAAGTTAAAACAATTAATTGAATCTGGAAGATTTAAAGGGCAACTCATAATTATGAGTGCTACTCTCGATATTAATAGTTTTAAAACGTATTTCGGAAAAAATTATAGTATTGTTAAAATATCTGGTATCCAACCCGAAATTAACCTAAATTTCCTCAATAATATCATAAGTAATTACCAAAGTGAAATTGTGAATACTATTAATCGCATTAATAATGATATTGATGATGATATATTAGTATTCTTACCTACCAAATTAGCTCTAAATGAAGTGAAATCTTCACTAAACTTTACTGATTCTTTAGTTATTTTATTATATAGTGGTGTTTCCCCTCAAGAAGAAGCCCTTATTTCTAATGAATTAGTTAATTACCGAAATCGAATTATATTAGCTACTGATGTTGCCGAAACTGGTATTACATTTCCCAATTTAAAATATGTTATTGATTCTGGATGGAAAAATAAACCTTACTATGACCCATATATTGATGCTAAAATGTTAATCATGGATACTATATCTAAAGGTCAAGCTTTACAAAGATGGGGAAGAGTTGGTAGAAGGTTTCCTGGAATAGTTTATTGTATTTATACAAAAGAACATTTTATTAATATGGATTCAAGAGGTGTTTCTCTCGAAAAAATTAAAACTATTATACCAGATTACACGGAAACGATTGAAGTTAAAAATCCAAGTGGAGAACCTTCAATTGTAAGTAGTAATATCGATTCATTAATTTTAATGTTATTTAATGAAGAGAAAGATATTTCTACTATTAAATTAATTGATAATCCCACATTCGAAACAACACTTCGCAGTACCGATAAATTACTCAAATTAGGAGCCATTGATACTTTTGGTAAAATTACCATAATTGGTAAGTTAATGAATAATTTTAAATATCCATTAATTGATGCTAAATTATTATGTATAGGAAGCACTCATAGATGTATTGAAGAAATTATTATTATTATAGCTATGAAATTCGTAGGTTTAAATAAATTAATTAATGTCCGAAAACAACGAACATTGTTAATAAATGAATATTATTCTGACCATATTAATTTATTACTTGTTTATAAAAAATATTCTATAGAAAAATATAATCATATATGGTTATCCGAAAATAATATCAATATCGAAGCCTTTGATATGGTCGAAGCCGAAATTAATACCATTAAACAAAAATTAAATAACCTCCGTATCCCATATTTTCCCAAAAAATTCCACAAATTAGACGAAATGGTTCATCGAATTAAAACTTGCTTATACCGAAATCTATTCTATAATCTTGCAGTTAAAACCCAAAAAAATGGCTCAACATATTATCAAATTGTAGATCGTCCCGAAATTTTAGTAAATGTTAGTAATAGTATTGCATTTACTACAGATTTTTCTTCAGCAAATGAATTATTTCCGAAATATATTGTTTTTGAAGAATTAATGTTTATTTCTGGAAAATATTCTATTACAAATGCAACAAGCATACCGAAAGAAATAATTAATTTTTCTATTAGAATAATATAATATGTCTTCCAAAGATACACCAATTGATTATGGAGATGCAGTAGATAGTAGATTCAATATAAGTTTAGACCAAGACCAATTAAAAGTTCAAAAACATGATTCAGATACAAATGTTAGTTTTCCTATTGGAGATTCTGAAAGTATTGATAAAGCTTTAGCTCAAGCAATTACTTATGTTGGAGATCTTTTAGAACATAAAAATATTAGTAATATTGAAGAAATTAATTTGAATGATATTAATTTTCATTTATCAAAAGCTATTGTTGGAAGTATGAAATCCCAAATTGAAGATTTAATTGACGGAAAAGATAATAAAATCGGTGCTTATGAAACAAGTCAGAATAATGCTCAAGAAATTGCATATGCAATCTTACCACGATTAAAACTTATTTCCGAAATTAATGATTTTATTAAACGATATCATCGTACCCGAGATGACCCAGACTATAATCGTTGTATATTTAATCTCAAAAATATGATGGGATTTCTTATGTCTGACGTCGAACCCCATCTCCAATCTTTAAATTATAATAACTCAAATGGGTCAAGCTTAATTAATAATATGTATGGTGGTGAAGATAACGAAGATAACGAAGATAACGAAGACGACGGAACCCATCATATTAAAGAATTACTCAGATTAAATTACTCTGGTGGTGCTGAAAGCGAAACTGAAAGTGATAGCGATAGCAATCAAGATGGAGGAGCTGAAAGTGAAAGTGATAGCGATAGCGATCAAGATGGAGGAGCTGGAAGCGAAAGTGATAGCGATAGCAATCAAGATGGAGGAGCTGGAAGCGAAAGTGAAAGTGATAGCGATAGCGAACAAGATGGAGGAGCTGGAAGTGATAGCGATAGCGATCAAGATGGAGGAGCTGAAAGTGATAGCGATAGCGATCAAGATGGAGGAGCTGGAAGCGAAAGTGAAAGTGAAAGCGATAGCGAACAAGATGGAGGAGCTGGAAGCGAAAGTGAAAGTGAAAGTGAAAGCGATAGCGAACAAAATGGAGGAGCTGGAAGTGAAAGTGAAAGTGAAAGTGAAAGCGATAGCGATCAAGATGGAGGAGCTGGAAGCGAAAGTGAAAGCGATAGCGAACAAGATGGAGGAGCTGGAAGCGAAAGTGAAAGTGATAGCGATAGCGAACAAGATGGAGGAGCTGGAAGCGAAAGTGAAAGTGATAGCGATAGCGAACAAGATGGAGGAGCTGGAAGCGAACAAGAAGGTGGTGTTGAAACTGATAGTGATAGTGATTAAAGATAAATATAAAAATTAATTTTATATAAAGCTTAAATATAAAAATTGATTTTATATAAAGCTTAAATAGAAAAATGAGTGTTGCAGTTAAAAGATTACAAAAAGAATATTTAAAAATTTTAAAGGAACCAATTCCGAATATTAATGTATCACCAGATGAAGAAAATATTTTAACATGGTATTTTATTATTTACAAATTAGATAATCCATATAAAAATGGAGAATATATCGGTGTTATTAATTTTACTAACGAATATCCATTTAAACCTCCTACATTTAAATTTATTACCCCCAATGGACGTTTCGAAGTTGATAAAACTATTTGCACTACATTTAGTCATTATCATCCTGAAGAATGGTCAAGTCTTTGGGATATTTCGGGAATGTTATTAGGATTAGTTAGCTTTATGTATGAAGAAAGTGAGAAAAGTATTGGAAGTATTAAACTCTCAGAAAAAGAGAGAAAAAAAATTGCAAATAATAGTCGTAAATTTAACTTAAATGAAAAAAAAATAATTAAATTATTTCCAAATTTATATTAATCTTTAAACTGAATATTATTTATTTTTTTGCCATTAAATTTATCTCCGAAATTACACATCAAGAAATTCGATAATTCTTTCTTAACTGGTATTTTTCTATTCGGAAAATCCTCCGAATACCACATCTTAAACATACTATAAATCTCATCCAACGAAACACTATCATCCCCTTCCTCCAAATTAAGATCAATATATTGCCTGAAAATATTATTTCTTTGCCTATATTTATTCGTTTCTTCTAAAATTCCTTTTGGTTCTTTTATACCTTTTTCCTTATATACTTTATAATACTCTAATAAAATAACCATAAATGCATTCTTCCATGTTGGTATTTTTTCTCCCAAATTTGGATCTTTCTTATGTTGGTGAGGATCTGTCTCTAAAGGGTTATCTATAAACTTCTCTGAAAAATGAATCACTCGTAGTCTCTCCCATGTTCCATCATCATCTGAATAAATATCTGGAAGCTTATTTAACATTGTAATAAATTTACTAGTAACCTTAAATTCATTCCCATTTTCATATAAATTTCGGGCAGAAATTGTATCATTTCCAGTTAGTTCCTTTATTAATCCCATATTTAATACTGCATCTGTTAATCCATCAGGTTCTTTAAATAAACACATCCTCTTATATCTAATCTTTGCTAATTCTGGTGTCGCAGATCCAGAATCTCCTCTTTTTCTTGTAATTAAAGTAATTGGTAAATTACATGTATATTCTCCTAAAATAGATTGCAATAATTCTACTAATTTCGATTTACCATTTCTTCCTTTTCCTTCGAAAATATAAAACTTTTCTTCTTTGTTTATATAATCTAAACAACTTGCACATACCAATAATACATATTTTCTTATTGCCTTATCTGGTAAAATTTCTGATAAAAATTTTACAAGTTCTTTATATTCCTTAGTTTTCTTTACTTCCGGAATATTAATATAATCTAATTTTGTACTTAATGTAATATAATCTTCTGGAATACCTTCCCGAAATGTTTCCGTTTGTAAATCATAAACACCATTATTAAAATGTATCAAATACGGATTACAATCCGCTAAATCTCCAAATAAATCATCCCTAAATACATCCTTACATTCATCCTCCAGTGTCGCCTTATATGACCTATTCCTTAAATCCTTACTTACTTTTTTTGCAGTTTTAACCTTCATATCATATATTTTTGCTTCTAAATCTGTTTGAGCATTTTGACTCTTATATTGTAATTCTCTTGAAATCTTATCATATAACTTTGATATATCATCACTAAATTTATTCCTAATAATATAACCATCTGTTTGCTGTTTCCATCTATGACCTGTAAAGTAATACCATCCTCTTCTATTTTCCGGATACCCAAAGAAATATAAGATATTATATTTAAAAAAGTTATAACATATTTCAGAAACATCAGTATGTGTCATTTCCATATTCATCGCCCTTGATTTATTCTTTTCCGAAATTAAACTCATATATCCCTCATAATTATCCTCTTTTGCCCAATAATGCAACGTCGCAATCGTAAATCCCGATTTCGCCGTATGCCACACTTCCTTACATACCCTAATATTAAACTTATTCTGACATTTACTCGAAAAATCAATCCATAATCCCAATAAATTAATATTAATATTATGCAAACACCAACCGACCCTAATCCACTTATGATAATCTACACACCTCGAATAATCTAATAAATTAATCAAATTTACAACAAATTCATCATAATCTTCTTGAAATTCTTCAACCCCCCGAAATTCATTTTCCTGAAAATCTTCTTCTTTTTCATTTTGCAAATTTTCTTTCAAATTTTTTACATTAATTTTATCATTTCTAATACTCATAAATTTTGTAGTAGAACCTTTAATTAATTGCTTCATATCTGAAAGTTTAACCAATTTACATTCAGTGTTAATAATATAAATTTTAGTTATTTTATATGGTAATCCTTCGGGTTTACTTTTTGACATATATAAATTCCAATTATTTCTTCTTATTACCGAAATATCAACAATTTCTTCTTTTGGATTCTCAAAAGTGCAATCATTGAAAATACTATCAAATGAAGATAATACTTTTGATCTTAAATACTCTTGTCCTTTATAATTAATAATTGTTTTCGGAAATAATAAATGAAATCCATCTTTCATATATTCTCCCGATTTCGTTGGATTATTCTTTTCAGTTACCACACATATAAAATTTGTTTTCTTACTCATCTTAAATGTTTTTTCTTTTGATAATTCCTGATAATAAAACTTTATTAACTTCTTAATCGTATCTGACGAATATAACCTATTTTTACTTTTCGACTTTAAATCTATATCCAACTTTATTGGACTACCATCAAATAATGGCTTTTCTGTTAAAAATAAAGGGACATTACAAGTAATTGCTTTGTCATATAATCTATAAAATTTAGTTAATTCTGTATCTGGAATATTAAAACTCCCAGTTGGATTCAAAATACTCGTATAATTAAACTCAGAACCTTTACTAACTCTATAAGATTCCAAAAAATTAATTAAATTCTGATTCTCTCTTATAGATTCATTCCGAGATTTGTTAATCTCTTTTCGAGATTCATTAATCTCTTTTCGAGATTCATTAATCTCTTTTCGAGATTTGTTAATCTCTTCCATTTATAATATTATATTTTTATTTCTTTAATATTTATTTTTCAATTTTAATTCATGTCTTGGAATAATGTTCCATTATAAACCTGCAGTTTATTTATCGTTGAATTATAAACAACCTCACCTGCTGTTGGACTTGGTAAACCTGTAATTTGTGCTGTTGTTAATTGTGGAAATTGTACTGGAGTTACAGAAACAAACTCAATAGATCCATTTAACCTAACAATACCTTGAGCACCAGTAGTACCATTATTACCTGCTCCAATATACACATTTCCTGCATCATTATCACCATTTCCTGCAAAAATATCAATATTGCCCGGATTTGTTGGAGTTTGTATAATTTGTAATACTAAATCACCAACTGTATTTTGTGTTACCTGAGTATTCGCTCTGATTATAATATCAGATCCAGAATTTTGTCCTCCGGATGTCGTAACTAATAAGTTTCCTGACACATCACTTCCAGTTCCAGTAGATAAAACCATATTACCACTTTCTGATGCTTCTCCTGTTTTTAAAAATATATTTCCAGACCTATCTTCCGAAGTTCCCGATAATAAATTAATTTGACCAGATCTTGATGGATCTACCATCTCTGAAGTATTTCCAGATGATAACTCAAGGTTTCCTGATAATAATTCAGAATCCCCTGAATCTATAAAGATAGTTCCTGATTCCTGAGTTCCACTTCCAGTTGCTAAAGTTGTATCTCCTGAAAGATTACCATTACCGGTTGATAATAATAAATCACCAGAATCACCAGCACTAATATTTGTAGTTTTCATATTAATGTCTTGTTCTGATGATGCTGTTATATTTAAATCTACATTTTCCTCTGAAGTTATACCTAATTCACAAGCAATTAAATGTCCATGATTTATATAAACACATTCATTACATTTTAATGGTTTTATTGAATTTACTCTAAGATATCTTGAAATATTTACAACACTTCCAAAATATATATTATTATTACAACTCATATATATAATTATTCAATATTAAAATCCTCATTTACCTTATAACCCTTTAACCTCTTATTAACATAATTTGTTTTATACTTTTTCTTCAAGAAATCCACTAAATCTGCCTTAGTTGATATCTTACTACCTGGATAATTTGTTGTCCACCATACCTTAAATGTCTGAAATACTTCAGATCCTGAAACTGAATCCGTAATTTCACCTTTAATAATTGTTTCCCTAGCAAATTGTAAATACACATTAGTTCTTTCCTGAAATTGCTCAGTATATTCTTTAACTTCATTTGGTTCTGGTATAGTTCCATTTAATTCCTTCTTTAAATGTTTATAATATTTAATTAATAATGTCATAAATGGTTGCCTCCAATGTGGTATCTTATCATCTAACGGAACCGCCTTTCTCTCATTTGGCTCTTCTGGACTATCCACAAAATTTATAGGAAAGTTAATTACCCGAAATCTTCTATTTTCGGCTTGACCATGACTACTTGGAACCGGTAAATCATTACACATTAAAATTAATTTCGCTTTATTAACAAACTTTATTGGCTTTCCGAAAAGTGGTCTTGCAGTTATCTCATCTTGCCCCGATAATGCCTTTAAAATTCCCATGTTTAATGTATCCCCTTTATCTGGTTCTGTAAAAACAGCTACTCTCTTATTTAACAAATTCATTACTTCTGGACTTGCTTGATTACTTGAAGCTCTTTTCTGTGTAATGTAAGCCACGTTAATTGGTGTATGGTAATCACCGAATGAATTTCGGACTAAATTATCTAAAATTGATTTACCATTACCACCTGCACCAGTGAATAAATATATTTTTTGTTGTTCATTTTCTCCAAATAAACATGTCGATAAAATATACAAACAATAATCCCTAACTCTCGGATTTGGTAATATATCTTCGAAAAACTTACTCACTTCTATAAGTCTATTGTTTTTTATATCATTTTCGGAAATGTAATCTATATTTGTATTCATTGTAATATAATCATCTGGATATCCATTCCGAAATTCAAAATTCTTTAAATCATAAATCCCATTATTAAATCCTATTAAATTACTTTTACTATTCGCTATCTTATGAAAATCTTTGCTTAAAAATAAAAAAGAACTCTCCTTTAAAACCTTATCTATAAACGTCGTCTCCTCTAACTTCTTCATAACCTTGTTTATCGCAATATGCATCCTCTGATGCACACAATTTTTATCCTTTCCATATTTCTTATTTCTTTCCTCCTTTTTTCTGAAAACTACATCCTTTATTACCGCATACGCCGAATGTAAATTATCATATATCTTTGTCCTTAATTCTGCATCATTCCCCTTAACCCAATAATGCTTCCGAAACTGAAACCAAATCTTTTCCTTTGGACATTCTGGAAATTGAGCACAAATAAACTCATACTTATACATTTCATATAATACTTTAGCTACACCAACCGGTGTATCTGGAACTGTTTCTAATAAATGATATACATCAGATCTAATTATTTCTTTATATTTCTCATAATTATCCTCCTTTGCCCAATAATGTAATGTTCCTATATATAAACCTTCTTCGTTATTTCCCGCTTTACTCCAAACATCTTTACAAGATTGTAATGAAAATTTATCTCTACATTGTGCCGAAAAATTCACAAAATCATCAAACAATACATCCGAATTCAAATTATACAATAACCAACATACCCTTATCCATGAACCATAACTTACTGCCCTTTTTGGATCCAAGATACCCAATAATTCCCTCACTAACTTTAAATTTCGATAATTTTGCTTACCTGCTCTATTATTATTACTTACCATATTTTTTATCTTAAAATTTTTATGATACCATTCAACAATATGTGCCTCAATATCTTCACTTTTATATAAAATATTAATCTTCTTATTTAAAATACTAAATAATTTTATATTTTGTAATATATTATCCTCAAAAATTCCCTCATTAATAATCGAATCATCATTCTTTGATAAATTTAAAACTTTAGTAACATTATATACTTCTCCTCTTGGCTTACCTGCTGAACCATATAATGTCCAACATTTTCCAATTATATCTTTATCAAAAACATCTTTTTCGGAATTAATATACTTAACTGTTGGAAAACATTCCTTAACCTTATTTTCTTGTAATAATTGGTCTCGAATGTAATACTGTAATGCTAATGGTGTAATTATCTCCGGAAAAACAATATGAATACCATCCCCAACCCTCGTTTCTGACTTTTTTGTTAAAACATCTTTCTCAAAAATATATGCTGTATATTTTTCTATCTTTTCCACATTAATATATAATTCTAATACTTTCTTATACTCTATCACAAATTTCTTAATATTCATTTGAGTATATTTCCATGAACCTGTTAATGTCTCCCTTTCTATCAAAAAATCTAAATCTATTCTTATTGGAGCATGAGTTGGTAAGCATTTTTCCACAATATATAATGTATTATTATTCTCTGATAAAGCATCCGAATATAATTTATAAAATTCCTCTAATTTATCTGGAGTAATATAAAACGCTCCTTTCGGATTACAAGACGAAAAAATATTAGAATCAGATTTCGTCTTGTTCCTCGATAAAAAAGATACAAATAAATTGTATTTATACATTTATAATATCTCAAGTAATTATTTTTAATCCATATACGCAAAAATCAAAAAAAAAATAATTCTTTAATTAATAAATTAATTCTGATAATTTCCATTGCTCAAATTTATTCCCTTTAACCTTTCTTCTTATAATTAATGGTATTTTTCTTAATTTTAATTCCATTATTGCTATATCCTTAATCGTCATATCCTTATTAACTTCTACCATTGCTGGACTACCTTGTGCTAATTGTTCCATTCTTACTGTAAGAATTCTAGTTTTTTCATATTTTGTTAATCTATTATAAGTTGTTCTCTCATTATCTGGGATTCTATTTAATTGGTCTTTAACTATAACATCTTCTTCATCTGATTCTTCCTCAGATTCATAATCGTTTTCCGAAATTTCAATAACATCAGGTTCTTCTGCTTCCATATTTGTTTTTATACTATATATATAAAATAGACTTTAACTTTTCATTTTTTATTAAAGACATAAATTAATAAGAAATAAAAAGATGTTTGATACTATTATTTATTATTTCCTTTACCTTATTACAATTATTAGAGAACTATTTTTCCAAAAAACAAATAAAAAAACAGAAATTAATAAAATTGAAGAATATAATGTCCGAAATTATTTAATAAACTTCGATGATAATTATCAAATTATTTTTAATAAAAGATACTATAATTCGGTTTTTAATAAAATAAAAACATTTAATCATAAAAATCATGCAAAATATATTATTGATGCCGAAATTATCCTAAATAATACCCGAAGATACAATATTACTCACCAATTAAATTCTTTTATAATTCCTTATTATCATTTCTATAATTATATTAATACCGAAATTACCGTTAATAATATTATTAATATCAATTCTGCTAAACATGTAAATATATTACTAGATTTTGATGATGAATTAATCGAAAAAAAAATATTATTTGATGATTTTATTAATATTAAATTACTTAACCTTGTTATAACATGTGCAACATATAAAAATATTCTCTAAAGTTTCTGGTAATCTAATTAATACCGCAACTTTTTCTTTATTCTCACAAACTTGACATTTTATTTTTTTTCTTGGATTAGTAATATCTTCACAAGCATACTTAAAATTTACAGATTCTTGCTCAGACTTAATTCTATCTTCAAAAATCAAATAATCATTTGGTTGTGCGTCTATATTTTTATTGCATGTTTCACAATAATAAACAAGTTTATTATTCACATTTGACATAGTTAGCAATTCACTACAAGTTGTACAGAAATTCATCTTTAAGTTATATATATTATATTCTATTTCTTTAATACAATTTGTTCAATTTTTTTAATTCTATTTGATAGATTAGTAATTTTATGTAAATGAAGATATTGTTGAAATATATAATTTATAATCGTTTCTAAATTGTTTTTATTCTGATAAATATGATACTTCGAAATTCTCGTCAAACTACCCATAAATTTCTTTGTTTTCATAATCTCAATTACAATTGATAATACTATTTTTTTTGTATAATCTTTATCATAATCTAGATTTACTATAACATGTTTAATAAGATTTCTATTCTCTCCAATGATTTCTTCCATTTTTAATATTAATACTACAAAATCAATTTTTTTCAATTTTTAATTAAATACATTATTTATAAAAATTATATCTTCTTCACTTATCATACCCCCCCATTTTACAAAGATACAATTCTTTTTTAATTAACTCTGGGTCATTCCAATTATCTAAAATAAATTCTTTTCGAGATTCTTTTTAAAATGTTAAAAAAATAAAATCAATTTTTTAAATTTTCATTAAATCTTTTCTCTAATTCTTTTGCTATACGACTTTCTGGTTTATATGCTTCATGTAAAATATATTCATCATTCTCCTCCAAGATTTGTGTTAATTTATTAATCTCAGAAATATTTGATATTAATCTATTTATTAACAAAGAATGATTACATCTATATAAAGCTTCTAAATTACTTAATACTCCTTTATATTCCGAATCTTTATATAGTGCTTTTAAGTAATATTCTTCTGCTTTTTTATAATTACCTTGTTCTTTATATAAATATCCTAAATTATTTAATGTATATTTATATTTTGGATCTTCAGATAGAACTTTTAAATAATATTCTTCAGCTTTATCATAATTATTTTGTATTGTATATAAATATCCTAAATTATTTAATGTAGATTTATGTTTTGGATTTATTTCAAGTACTTTAAAGTAATATTCTTCTGCTGTATTATAATTATCTTGAACTCTATATAAAACTCCTAAACTATTTAATGTATATTTATTTTTCGGATCTATTTTAAGTGCTTTTAATAAGTATTCTTCTGCTTTTTCATAATTACCTTGTTCTTTATATAAATATCCCAAATTATTTAATGTATATTTACATCTCGGATCTTCAGATAATACTTTTAAGTAATATTCTTTTGCTTTATCAAGATTCTTCTCATAATCTAAAATGCCTAAATGATAAAAACAACCTTTTAAAAAATTATTTATATTTGAAAGATCTTTATTTTTAAATTCTTCTTTAATTAACCCTGGTTCATTCCAATTATCTAAAATAAATTCTTTTCGAGATTCATTAATCTCTTTTCGAGATTCATTAATCTCTTTTCGAGATTCATTAATCTCTTCCATTATTCTTTTTAAATGTTAAAAAAATAAAATCAATTTTAATATATTTTATATACTTTATTTTCTTTAATATTTCGGGGTTTTTTTGTATATTTTCCAAAATATTTCTTAATAATATCTTTTATATTAGCATAATATTCAAATCTATCAGTTTTTCCTGTTAATCCAACAGTTAAATCATATGTTGCATCTTTTTCTATATTATATAATAACTTGTGGATATTTTGGTTAATTTTCGGGTTATCTTTTACTGTATAACTTACTGAACGTATTAATCTTAATACATCAAATGAAAATATATATTTTTGATATTTCTTATAATCTTTACCATATAAATTCTTTTCTATATTATCTTCATTATTTGTTATTTTTCTCCCTAAAAACCATTCAACTTTATCCATAACTGATTCAAATACTTCAGTCTTACTATTTTCGTCTAGTAATAGAGATACTGAAAAATCCCAAATAATAAACTGATATCCATAAGTAGGTATATAATATTTAGTATTATCTAATTCGTAGATAAGATATTTATCGTTTGATTTATTTTTAACGATAAATATATTACCTCCATGCAAATCCATATGTACCATATTTAACTTATTATGCAAAACTGATAAACCTGCGAAAATCTGAAATAATAAACTATAAATTATATTAACATTACTTATATCTTCTTTTCGCATCCACTTATAAAAATCATAATCCGCTGGTTCATTATATATATATATTGCATATCTTCCATAGAAATCACCCCAATTATCTTTTATTCTTTTTATTATATTTCGATTTGCATAATTCTTAACATTAATTTTACTACATTTTGAATAATAATACATCATTGGTAAGTTTGGCGTAATACCATCCTTTACTAATCTAGTTGTTGTTTCTAAAATCTTAATTTCCCTCCAACATTCATATTTTGTATTACCTTTTGAATAATACTCTTTTTTTGTTATTGGTAATACTTTTATTGCGAAATTTAATGAATTTCTTTTACAACCTTTTTGTAAATCTGTTGGACTACATCCTAACCAAACTTCACCATCTTGACCATAACCTAAAATTTTTGAAAATGAGATGATAGGTTTTTTGGTTTTAATATTAAAAATAATAATTGCATTTTTATTTTTAAAAATACAAGCTTCATTATTATTTATTTCCTCTTTTAATATCCTCCTTACTTCCTTATATTTTTCTATCCTTTTTTCCATTTACTTTTATACTCGAAAATTAGTTTGGTTTAAAAGCACTTGGATCTATTCCATTAAAATCTAATAACTGATTTATTGTTAATTGTTCCTGATTAAACTCTGGAAGATTTTTTGCATACTCAAACATAGCAGTTTTCGCTATCGAAATATCCTCATTACTCTTAATATTATTTACTATTGCCATTATAGCTTCATAATGAGGATCTCCAGAAAGTCCCATACTTAAATCCGAAGTTGAATTACTATTTTTTAATATTTTACTAATTCTTTTTACCGAATTAATCGTAAAGTTATTCATTAAACAAATTCTCATGAAATGTGATAGTTTTGTATTAACATCATCTGGATATACCAGATTTGCCGGAATTAATACCTTATCTTCCGTTTTCATTAATTTCGGATCTTCTATACAAATTCCCACATTATTCTTCAGAGTTATATGTTTTGTCTTCTTTGGATCATTTGATTGTGGACAACTAAATTCTCCAGAAATTACCGGTCTTCTACACTCAGCTTCACCATAATAATTAATATATTTTTCAACGGCATATGGATCTCCTATAACATTACCATCACCATCTTTATTAGGACATTGACTAACTCCCGAAATTTGTTGTCTTTCAGGAATTGGTTCTCTACATTCATTTTTACCTGTTACTGGATTAATATATACGTCAGTTTTATTTGGTTCATTAGGTAAAGGACATGAATTATTAATAATTCCAGAATATACTAAAGCATTTAACATTGCAATCTCATCAACGTTCTTTGTTCCTAAAATAAATTTTAAAAGATGATTTTGGACTGGATCACTCATATAAGGTGTAACATATTCAGTTAAATTATTTTGTTCTAAGTATTTATTAACGATTTCTTTATTTTGGAAATTCCTTTGTTTTTCTATTTTCATTAGTGAAAATTTAATTTTCGGGGTAATACATATTGTTTCTCCTGTCATAGTTTGTTGTGGAACTGTTCTCCCTAAACTATCATTAGGATTACATTGACCATTTGATGATTTAACCCCGAATTTACTTATTAGTTTAGTTGCCTGTTTTTCCGAAATATATTTTTTACTTGTTGGTGATTCTTCATAAATTGTTGATGAAGCTCCGTTTCTAAATTTATTGGAACGAATTTGCCCTCCTCCCCCTTTTAATAATGTAATTGTTTCATTCATTTATTTATATTATCTTTTAATAAAAAAAATAAATCTTAAAGTATAATATATTGTTATGTCCAAACAGAAAAGTAATTATTGTACTATTCTCGATGAATTATTTAATTTAGATAAAAAAGTATACGAATCTTTCGGTAAGTTATGTATGACTAAAGTTTTAACTCGAACCGATAAAGGTGGAAAACGAACCTTAATATTACCAAAAACTGGTCTAAATAAAACCGATACTTCTCTAAAACAACAACTCCGAGATCATGTTATAAGAGGAAATTTAACTCCCGAAGTTTTAGAGAAAAAACCCAATTTAACCGTTTCTTCTGTTACTGGTATTTCTTACAAAATTGAAACAAGTGGAAAAACAATGAAAATAAATGGTGAAAAAATGACATTTTACAAAAAGGCTCGCAATGGAACTATCTATACCGTCCCACATCCATTAAAAGGAACCAAAAGTAAAAGTAAAAGTAAACGTAAAAGTAAAAGTAAAAGTAAAAGTAAAAGTAAAAGTAAAAGTAAAAGTAAAAGTAAAAGTAAAAGTAAAAGTAAAAGTAAAAGTAAAAGTAAAAGTAAGAGAGGTGGTGGATATAGTTCCGGTTCCGGTTCCGATTTCGATTCGGAATATGATTCCGATTTGGAATATGATTCCGGTTCGGAATATGATTCCGGTTCCAATTCCGATTATAATTTTATGACTGGAGGTTCTTCAAATTATATGTTTGATCTTAATTCGAATCCTCATTCTGAATTACGTTTTTCGGTATTACAGGATTATGTTGATAAATTTCCTGTAGAACAAAATCCTATGACTTCTGATTATAGTTATGCTCATATGTTAGCTTCACATTTACTTCTTCAAGCTAATCAAGATGTTCCTAATTTTGCAGATACATATAAACCATTAATTAGTTCTGACCCTCTTGCAACTATTGAATTACTCTTACAACTTCGTGAAGATCCTTTAGATACAACAAAAACATTATTAGATGATGCTTTCCTAAAATCTTTCCGTAATAGTAATTATTATCTAAACTCAGATACTAATCTTGTTGGACAAGCACAAGGAATGCTTGGTGATATGTGTTTAGATACTAATACTCCAGGTAATTGTCCATTCGATACACATTACTATATGAATACTCTAGTTGATACTGAGCGAAATAATCTTTTTAATAATCCTGCTAACTTACGAGAAGGTTTAGTTGCTTCTTATGAAAAATTAGCTGGAGAACCAAATCGTTATAATCCAGAAACAACTGCTCTATTTAAACGTGTTTATGGACCGAAATATTCAGATAATTTACTCAAAAATGATTTACTTAGATTCGGTGTTAAGACTTTATATGATCTCCCATTTGATGATTATAATACTAATATGAATACTCTATTTAGAGGTGATAGTTCTAATGTTATCCAAAATTTACTACGACCTGACTTACTTCCTTCAGAGTTTTTTGAAGGATTTGCAAAATCAGACCAGTTTATCAACAACTTCCAACTTGATATGCATTCTTCACAAACATTACCACCCATGTTCCGAAAACCTACATTTGGTTTTAATGATAATTTTAGTTCAATGGGAAATGATTGGATGGACCAATCTGGTTTAAATGATAATTTTAGTTCAATGGGAAATGATTGGATGGACCAATCTGGTTTTAATGATAATTTAAGTTCAATGGGACAAAAACCGTTAGATAGTAATGCTATTGATAGATTGTTTAATTATTAAAAATGATTATTAAACATAATAATTATAAATAATATAACCATGATTTGTCCTGTTTTGTGTTTTACTTGTGGTAAACGTATTGATTATTTATATGAAGAATTTATTAAACAAAAAAAAAATAAATCTCCTAAAGAAGTTTTAGATAAACTTAATGTTAAAAGATTATGTTGTAGAACTGTAATTATTAGCACAACTGATATTAGTGAATATTTACCATATATTTAATATTATCTCTTCTTGGATTGTGATTTAAGTTTTGCTTTAATTTCTTCAAGATTATCTTCAATATAATTTAATATTTCAGTTTCTATAATAAATTTAAAAAAGTTTAATTGACCTATTGTTGTTTCCAAATATAACTTATTCGTATATTTAAATAGTATTTTTCGGTTCCTCTGAAAAATATCCAATTTTTTTTTCCCAAAAGATCTTAATTTATATTTATATGCTTCATGAACACATAATAAATCACCATTCCTTTTATTTATTGTAATTTTATTCTTATTACAATAACCTGTTACGAATTTCTCTATTAACCTTAATGATATTTCCGAATTTCCCTGAATTATCGGAATTATTTTATTTCTTAATACATTTTTTTTATTTTGAAAAAAAGTTGTTATCTGTTCCATTATAATGTCATCTTGCGTCGAGATTACAAATTCCATATGCATTTTTAATACTTATTACCTTTAATTCTATGAAAATTGAAAATGTTAAAGATAAAAATATTAAAATACTTAACTATGGCTTCCCTAACTCCTTCTACTTTTGATATTAATAAACTTACCTTTGGTAAGCCTCAATATTATAAAGACCCTAAAACTGGAAAACAATTAACTAATAAAGGACAAGTTATTTACTTAAGTTATACTGGTGTTAAACAAATTAAATTCGACCTTAAAAATGCTAGAATTGCTCATCCTGTAAAACCATATAGAGATGCTGGTGATACAACTCCATATTCCGCACAAGATAAATTCTTTGTTCAATTCGATTTCGGTCGTGATGAAAAAGGTAATCCTGAAAATAATATTGAGTTTTATAAGTTATTAACTAAAATTCAAAATAAATTAAAGGAATATGCTAGTGAACATAGTGAAGAATGGTTTGATGAAGAAAGAGATGAAAGTGCTATTAATGCTATTATGAATAAAATTATTACTCAAGGTAAAAAAATTGATAGAGACGATAAACAAAAAAATGCAGATAGATACGCTGATTCGTTTAAAGCAAGATTATTAGTTAATAGAAATAATGGTGAAATTATTCCTAAGTTTTTCGATGGTGCAAAAAATAATGAATCATTAAAAATTAATATTGAAAATAGTGCTAGAGAATTACCTCGTGGAACTATGTGTAATGCTCGCGTTAAATTTACTAAAGTATATTTAATTAATGGTAAACTTGGTTTTACCATTGACCTTGAAAGTGCTTCTGTTAATAGACCCGAAACCGAAGATGATGTCGAACCTCCTCCAGCTTTAACTGATGGTGAACTCGGTCGTCAAAGAAATGTTAATGTATTAGAAGATGATGATGATAATAATCCCCAAAACGAAAAGTATCATATTCCTGAAGGAAAACAACCTGTTGATGAAGATCCAATTGATGAAGATCCAATTGATGAAGATCCAATTGATTTAGATAAATCAATTGATGAAGATAAATCAATTGAACCTGATCAAGAACCTGAACAACAAAAACCACAAAAAAAAGAAAAAAAAGTAAAGCAAGAAAAACAAAAAAAGAAGAAAGGTAAAGATTAATTAGATTGCGATAAATATTCTTAATATTTTTTTTTGTTAAAAACAAATGAGTTATTGGTTCTATTTCCAACCAGAGCATAAAATTATATATTTCGATAAATTAATTAAACAAAAAAAGAAAAAACTTTTGAAATTAGGTGGGTTAAATCCCGAAAATTACTCCGAAAATGATATATGCACAATCTGTTATTCCGAATTTAATAAAAAAAAAAAATTAAGAAGATTACCGGTTTGTAATCATATTTTTCATAAAAAATGTATTGATTATTATTTTGTTTATGAAAAAACACGATGTCCCTTATGTCGCCTTTTCTATTAACTTAATTAAAAAATTATTACCTATTTCTTTAACTAATAGTTCCATTGTATCTAAATCAATACCCGGATTTTCTTAGATATATTGATAATTACTAAATAATCCCAAAAAATGATTTGAAGGACATTCTTTATCGTGTATTTTTTTCATTTATTTAACTAATAGTTCTATAACAGGTTGAGGTAATCGTTTTCTTTTTCTACCATTATGTATATCAATTTTCTATTTCTTTAACTAAGATATTCATAATATCTTGATAACATTCTTATATTTTATTATATTATATAAAATATATTAAAATAATTTAATAATTTCTTCATTATTATTTCTTAAAGCATAAAATAATGCAGTTTTATTTTTATTATTTTTAATATTTGGATTTGCACCATTTTCAAGTAATAATTTAACTAATTCCACATTATTATTTTTTGTAGCATAATGTAATGATGTATCATCCCATTTATTTTGAATATTTAGATTTGCACCATTATTAAGTAATAAATTTACTATTTTTAAATTATCATCTTCTAAATTATCATCTTCTAATGTTCTTATATAATATATTAATGGTGTTTCTTTAATATCATCTTGAATATTTGGATTTGCACCATATTCAAGTAATAACTTTACTATATCTATATTTTTATTTTTTATAGCTTCCATTAATGGAATATTACCATATTCATCTTTAATATCTTTAATATCTTTAATTGGATCTACACCTTTTTTAAGTAATAATTCAACTATTTCTTTATTTTGAATATTTATAGCATTTATTAATGCTGAATTACCATTATTATTTTTAATATTTGGATCTGCTTTATTTTCAAGTAATAATTCAACTAATTCCACATTATTATTTTTTGTAGCATAATGTAATGATGTATCACCCCATTTATTTTTAATATTTAGATTTGCACCATTATTAAGTAATAATTCAACTATTTCTTTATTTTGAATATTTATAGCATTTATTAATGCTGAATTACCATTATTATTTTTAATATTTGGATCTGCTTTTTTTTCAAGTAATAATTTTACAATTTCATTATTTTGAATATTTATAGCATAAAATAATATTGGTTCTCCATGATTATCTTTAAAATTTGGATCTGCACCATTATTTAATACATGTTTCACATCACTTAATTTATTTGAAAAAATATAATCTAAAGATAAATATTTTGGTTCTTGTATTTCTAAGTATTTCATTAATTTAATGAAAT
>Ga0136558_1000335_pt1 | contig 27078 bp, 29 predicted proteins | sample AntRauTorckE6833_FD_101391 | JGI IMG/M metagenome (GOLD analysis project Ga0136558, IMG submission 101391) | Saline lake microbial communities from Rauer Islands, Antarctica - Metagenome Torckler E6 #833 | ecosystem: Environmental > Aquatic > Non-marine Saline and Alkaline > Saline | place...
AATGAACGTGGCGGGTAGCCTGATATCTGGCGGCGGTACGCAAAGCTCGGGGCTTGCATGTACTCCGCCGGTTGTAAACTGGCCATACTTTAAAGTATTTGGTAACGATGTCGTTTCGGGCGGTTCTTTCGGTACCTGTAGTGCTTCTGGGGGTAGAATCAGCGCATTCTCTCGTAGCGGATCACTTGGTGTAGGGTCATCGACGCAGTTCGCCGCCTTTGCTCTAGGCACGATATCAGGCTTTAGCTCCGCTAGTCTTAAGCCGATAGGTCAAAGTCCAGCTCCGCCAACCGGCCTTACATTTGCCAACAGCGGTGTATCTGGTGAGGGTGGATCATACTCAGCTAATGATGGCATGACATGTCTGCCTAGCTACTTTGACACCGAAGGGTATACTAACGCTGGTGTCGTTGGAGGTTCGAACGCTACGCAGTCCAACGAGATCGTAAACAGGTTATCTCAAACAAACGATAATCCACGAGAACTAGAATATATTAAAATCGGAAATAGTCTTAACTTAAGTAGTGGCGCGACTATACCTGTAGCTAAAGGATCGCGAAAAGTTATATTTGTTGATGGCGATTTAAATATTTCAAGTAACGTCACCTTTGACACAGCCTGGAACGAAAGAGATGACATTCCGTTCGTCATGTTCGCTGCTCGGAATGTTACGTTTGGTTCGGATGTATCGCAGCTCGATGGGGTGTATGTTGCGCAGCCAGTATCGCCAGGCAATGGGGGTGTTATACGCACCTGTGACGCCACTGGATCCGGAGTGTTCAACGCCTGCCGAAACCCTCTTGTTGTCAACGGTGCCCTTATCGCTGACACTATAGAGCTGATGCGAACCCGAGGTAGCCTTCGTGATGCCCGCCTCAATGAGGGCCGTGCCGGAGTGACTCCCGTAAATGTCGCCGGAAACTGTAGCTGGACCGTCGGTCCGACCAATGTCGGTACCGTCGGCGGTACTACCTGTGCAGCCGAGGTTATTAGCTTCAGTCCTGAGGTGTATATGTCTATATCTCAGCTGTTGACTCCTGAAGAAAACTTCCGCTATGACAGTTATGTGGTATTGCCTCCGAATTTGTAGACACAAACAATGCTAATGCTATATACTAAAATCTAATATGCAGTTATTAAGCGGTGGGATACATGATTTCTTTGGACTTGACATTGGCACGAGCGCCATTCGTGTCGTTGAGCTTGCAAGTCGTGGTGATGTAAAGACACTCGCCAAGTACGGTAACGTCCCAATTGACCGCAAAGTCTCCACGAGTGACTCCAAGGCTGACAAACAGAAACTATCTCAGATTGTACGTGAGTTGCTCGCAACAACTAATATTACATCTAAAAACGTCGCTGTCGGTATTCCGTCCAGCAAGGTTTTCACAGCGGTGTTTGATGTAGATAGGCTAAATTCCGATGAGCTCGGCAAGACGCTTAAATACCAAGCAGATTCGATGATTCCTACTCCAGTCGACGAGTCTAAAATAGACTGGGCGTTACTCGGGGATTCACCTGTTGATAAGACCAAGGTCGAAATATTGCTCTCTAGTGTGCACAACAAACTTGTTGAGGAACGTCTTGACTTACTGGAATCGATTGGCCTTAATGTTATTGCCTTTGAGCCTGATAACCTAGCCCTTATCCGCGCTATGATGCCCCCAAACTCTACTGAACCCCAGATGGTGCTCGACATAGGCCTCACAAGCACAGATCTTGTTATTGTTAAAAACGGCGCTCCACTGCTGACCCGCGCAATTCCTACGGGAACAGAGGCATTCGTAAAGGCAGCCATCCAGAATCTAAGCATTGATCAATCTCAGGCAGAGCAGTTTGTATTCAAGTTTGGCCTATCAAAAGAAAAATTAGAGGGTCAAATACACCAAGCCATTATCGGTACCGTAGATATTTTGGTCGCAGAGATAGAGAAGTCGATTAAGTTCTTTCAGTCACGATACACCGACAGTGCAGTCCAGCGGATTATTGTGACAGGCGGTGCATCAACGCTGCCCGAATTTCCTCTTTATATCGCGAATAAATTTGGCATAAGTGTTGAGATAGGTAACGCGTGGAGAAACGTTTCGTTTGACCCGAGTCGCCAAAATGAACTACTGTCCGTGTCGAATTATTACGGCGTAGCGGCAGGCCTTGCGGAGCGAGAAGAATGATTCAATTTAATTTATTACCGGATGTAAAACTTGAATATATCCGCACACAGAGAATTAAGCGACTTGTTATCGTATCTTGTATTATTCTTATCGCAACGTCAGTAGTTATTACGAGCCTTCTGGCTTACAGCGTTTACGGTCTTCAAAGACAGCACATCACGAACCTAACAAATGACATACAGGAATCTACGCGGGAAATCCAATCTATAGACCAAATTGATAGGGTGCTTACCGTTCAGAATCAGCTAAATACGATTACCGGTCTACATGATGACAAGCCCGTGGCTTCTCGGTTATTCCCATTTATTAGTACGCTAACACCACAAGAGGTTAGTATTACGGAACTCGATATTAATTATGACGAGTCGGTGCTTATTATTACGGGCGAAAGTGATACGTTCGAAACGGTTAATAAATTTGTCGACACACTGAAGTTTACGAATTATGTCCAGACAACTGAAACTGAAGCTGGCCTGACAGAAGACGTCGAGGGCACCTCCAAACGAGCCTTTGTTGGCGTCGAGCTAAGTGACTATAGTATATCAACAGAGGGAACAGCCTTTGTTATTACTGCAAACTTTGAGCCTAGTCTGTTCAGTAGCGAGAATTCACTTCGGTTAGTCGTGCCAAACACGATAACTACTCGTTCCGAGCAAGAGAACCCGCGAGCGTTGTTTATTGAATCTACAGAAAGTGAAGACGATGGCAACAATTAAATCATCCTTAAAGCACGTACAGATAGACAAAGCTAATTCATCCATGGTTATTGCGGTTTCCATAGCCGTGTTTGTGGTGGTATTTGCTGGCTTATTGTCTCACTTCTTGCTTGTGCAGCGTTCATATCAACAGAGAGTGACTGCTGTAAAACAAGAAACAAAAGATCAGTTAGACGTTAATGTTGAGGCAGCCAAAAAACTGAATGAGTCCTTTGTCGCGTTTGTCGACACATCGGCAAATGTCATTGGTGGTTCGACGAGTGGAGCTGGTGAGCGCGACGGAGATAATGCTAGAATTGTCTTGGATTCACTTCCAAGCAAGTACGATTTTCCGGCGTTAACATCTAGTCTTGAGAAGATCATAAATAATGAAGCATTGCGGATTACTGAAGTACGCGGAACTGACGAAGAATTAAGTTTGTTGGGTCTCGGCGAGGGTTCCACGCAAACTCAACCCTCATCCGTTCCTGAGATAAGTACATCCGCTGAAGGTCCGACCGAGATTCCCTTCGGAGTATCCGTGGAAGGGAGCTATGATCAGGTTCAGTCACTTATAGGTGCCTTCGAGCGTTCTATCAGGCCGTTTCATATAATTTCACTTAGTTTGAGCGGAGATGAAGGAGCACTAACCCTTACGCTAGACGCTAAGACGTACTTCCAGCCCGAACGTATATTTCGAATCGATTATGAGGTAGTGAAATGAGTATACTGATCTATACCCAAGAAACACAAAAGAGGTCTACTGTATGAAAAAAAACGATATAACTCTCGTCGTTGTAATCAGTATTGTAAGTGCGGTATTTGCGTTGCTGTTGTCTAACTTGCTTATTGGCACGCCTGAATCACAATCACAAAATGCAGAAGTTGTTAAAGAGATCAGTTCGGAGTTCAACCCGCCGGATGATACATATTTTAATTCGGAATCGATTAATCCAACGCAACTTATTAGAATTGGTGATGAACAAGGAAACCAAGCACCATTTAATCAAACAGAGCAATAAGTTAGCGTGGGTTTTTCATGAATGTATTATCTACCGCATCTCAAAGACAAATTGAGAACAAGTTAGTTGCCGATGGTTTAGTCGACGAGCCTACACTTCAGGCTCTGCGCAAAAAAGCAGAAGATTCGAGCACACCAATATTTGCACTGCTTGTTTCTGATGGGCTCGTTTCTAACGAGGACTTGACTAAAGTCATGTCAGTCGTGTCAAACATCCCGTATGTGAATCTCCAAAAAGCCTACATTAAGTCCGAAATTTTGTCGTTACTATCGAAAGACGTTGCTGAACAATATATGGCTGTTCCGCTTGGTGAGATGAACGGGCGACTTGTTGTTGCAATGTTGGATGCCGGCAACGTTCAGGCAGTAGATTTTCTCTCAAACAAGATAGGTCGTTCACTCAAAGTATACGCTGCTTCCGAGGAGGGTATTCGGAACATACTCAAGCAGTATGAGGCGACGATTGGAAAGCAGGTCAGTGAAACGTTTGAGGCAACGTCTCGTGCCCAGCAAAAACAAAACGACGGAGCGAGCGCCAGCAAGGAACAGAGCAAACAGGACAACGAAATAAAGACCATTGTCCAGGATTCTCCAATCAGTAAAGCATTGACGATGATATTGGAATACGCCGCACGAAACCGCGCGAGTGACGTACACATCGAGCCACTAGAAAATGAGCTAAAAATTAGATGCCGGATCGACGGCGTACTACGTGAAATAATGAAGTTACCAAAGAGTACCGAAGCAGCTCTCGTTTCTCGAATAAAGATTTTATCTAACCTAAAAATCGACGAACATCGCATCCCTCAGGATGGCCAATTTACGGTCTTAGTAAAAGATAACCCCATTGACCTTCGTATTGCTATCGCGCCTATTGTCTGGGGTGAGCAGGTGGTTATTCGTCTGCTCGATAAGTCTGGCACCAGCTTAAAGCTTGAGGCCATGGGCTATCATGGCCGTGCTCTACGTACTATTCGAAAAGGTCTCGAGCGGCCAAATGGCATGATTCTTACTTCAGGACCGACTGGTTCTGGTAAGTCAACGTCACTATACGCTTTGATCCAAGAGATTATGGATGATTCTATCAATATCGTCACACTGGAAGACCCGGTTGAGTATAAAATGAACGGCATCAATCAGATCCAAGTGAATGCAGAGGTTGGGCTGACGTTCGCCTCTGGCCTACGGTCTATTCTTCGTCAGGACCCGGACGTTGTCATGGTTGGTGAGATTCGTGACAAAGAAACGGCTCAGTTGGCGGTCCAGGCCGCCTTAACTGGTCACCTCGTCTTTAGTACGCTCCACACAAATTCGGCAGCTGGTATTTTGCCCCGTTTGCTCGATATGGGTATAGAGCCTTTTCTTATCGCGAGTACCGTTCATACTGTTATTGGCCAGCGACTTGTCAGGCGAATTGCTGACGAAGGCAAGGAAACGTATGAATCTAGCGTAGCCGAAATTGACGCCATAAATAAAACGGTTGGCCATCTTCTGCCTCAAAAATCAGAAGATGTTGCTACATTTTCTGAGGATCTTGGCTATGATACCTTGCCACTACGCTCCGAAAAAGCTTATACTTTAAACAGAGCTCCTGATTCACCTGAATCTCCGGGGGGGTATAAGGGTCGAATGGGACTTTATGAAGTATTTGAAATTACCGAAGAAATACAAAAGATGATATTGAGCCGGGCAACGAGTAGCGAAATACATCGGCAGGCTCAAAAACAGGGAATGATAAGTATGCAGCAGGACGGATATTTTAAGGCATTGGCCGGGTACACGACCGTTACTGAAGTCGACCGAGTCGCTGCAGCAGAAATCGAATAAAAAAAGGGGAAAGATATGGCGGCAACACAACAGCTAAAGATAGAAATACTACTGGAAGAGGTTATTAAGAAGAAGTCTTCAGACCTTCACCTGCAAGTGGGGCTTCCGCCATATTTACGAATCGATGGTGCGTTGACTCCCGTGAGCGGTGGAATAGAACCTCTTACGGAAGAGGTTGTAGAAGCATTAATATTCGCCATTCTTGATGAAGACCAAAAGCAGATTTTATTGAAAGACAAAGAGTTCGACTTTAGTTTTGCCTTTGGTGACTTGGGACGATTCCGGGTCAACGCGTTTCATGAACGGGGAAATCTGGCTGCAGCCTTGCGACTTATACCAAACGAAATACTCACCATTGAACAACTTGGTTTACCGCAGATCGTAAATAAGTTCGCCGAGTACCCTCGGGGTCTTGTCCTGGTGACGGGGCCAACTGGTTCTGGTAAGTCCACGACGCTTGCAGCACTTCTTCATAAGATTAATGCTGAACGATCAGAGCATATTGTCACTATCGAAGACCCGATAGAGTTCACGCACAAATCAATCAAATCGGTCATCGTCCAGCGTGAAGTCCACTACGATACGTATTCATTCTCAGCTGCTCTTCGTAGTAGCCTCCGCCAAGACCCGGACGTTGTCCTGATCGGTGAGATGCGCGACCTAGAGACCATTGCCGCGGCAATTACGATCGCGGAAACAGGTCACCTTGTGTTCGCCACACTTCACACCAACTCCGCAGCTCAAAGTATCGACCGTATGATAGACGTATTCCCGCCACACCAACAGGGTCAGATACGAACACAGCTTTCAAACATTTTGATGGCGGTATGTGCTCAACGATTGGTGCCAAGTATCGGTGGTGGACGAGTTGCGGCTTCGGAAATTTTAGTAGCTACCCCGGCAGTTCGAAACATCGTCCGAGAAGGCAAGACGCACCAGCTTGAAGCTGTCATTCAAACCGGAGCAGAGCACGGCATGCAATCAATGGATAAGACACTCGTACAGCTTATACATAACGGCACCATAACCTATGATGATGCTCGTATGGTCGCTGTCGACATAGATGAGCTCGATCGATTGATGAGAGGATAAGCATAAGAGTGTTATTATAGTCGTAATGAATAAAACGAAAAATGTAAGGCACGCGACATGTTAGTTTTTAAATACACCGCTAGAGATTCTGCAAGCGGACAAAAGGTTTCAGCAGAAGTCCAGGCTGATAGCGAGATGGCCGCCGCCAAGCTTATCCGTCAGCAGGGTCTGGCGCCGCTTTCAATCGAGGCAAAAGAAGGAAATTATAAAGGACTTGGTAGGTTTACGCAGCGCATCAAGGTTAAAGATAAAGTTATATTTTCGCGTCAGTTATCGACCTTGATTAGTGCTGGCCTGCCTCTATTGCAAAGTTTGCAGAACGTCGGAAATCAAACACAAAATAAGCAGTTAAAGCTTGTTATTTCTCAAGTCAGCTCAGATATTGAAGGAGGATTATCATTCTCTAAAGCACTGACACGCCACCGTGATGTATTCGACCAGGTCTATGTAAACCTCGTCGCTGCTGGGGAAGTTTCAGGGTCATTGGACCACTCTCTAGAACGGCTAGCAGAGCAACAAGAAAAAGATGCAGACATTGTTAGTAAAGTAAAGGGCGCGTTGGTCTACCCACTTATTGTCATGCTGGTTATGATCGGCGTAGTGACATTTATGATTGTAGCTGTATTGCCACAGGTAGAAACGCTGTATGACGGCCTTTCTGGTGCCGGCGAGCTACCTTTGTTTACTCGTGCGTTATTGGCGTTGTCCAATATTATTACAAGTTATTGGCCATTTATTCTGATTGGCATTGGTGTTCTCGCATTTGCGACGAGTCGATGGGCAAAAACGCTTGGCGGTCGTGTATATATCGATATGATTAAAATGAAGGCTCCCCTCGTAGGGCCGTTGTTTATGAAGCTATACATGGCACGGTTTGCCCGAACGGCAACGACTATGGTCAGCAGTGGCGTTCAGCTCATAAAGACACTAGAAGTCGTCGCTGGCGCTATTAATAATGTGCATATTGAAAAATCTATTCGTGAAGCAATAGAGAAGGTTAAGGGCGGAAAATCTTTATCTGACTCTATCTCGGGAGACCCGAACTTTCTTGCCTTGGTGCCAGATATGCTCCGGATTGGTGAGGATTCTGGTCAGCTTGAGACAATGCTCGAAAAAACAGCGTCATACTACGAAAAAGAAGTCGATAATCAAATCAAGACCGTCTCTACCATTATCGAGCCAATTATGATGGTTTTATTAGGTGTTATGGCGCTGATTATTGTGGCTGCGATTTTACTACCTATTTACGGGTTAGCTGGTCAAGACTTCGTCTAGGGTCGGGACGTGATTATTGTTGCGTTTGTATACGGTATAACGTAATATAATGCTTATGGTAAGAAATATAACTGTATACTAAGGGGGCACATCAGTATGCAACACACAAAAAAATTAAACAGAGACGGATTTACGATTATCGAAGTCCTTATCGTATTGGCAATCGCAGGATTAATGATGCTGGTAGTATTCTTGGCAGTTCCTGCACTGCAACGTAACTCACGTAATTCTACCCGACAAAACGATGCCGCACGTATGGCTGCTGCTATTAACGAGTGTATTACGAACAATAACGGTCGTGTAGATGCCTGCGGCGATACGTTTGGCGCAGGGCAGTTAGCAAAATATTATAAACTGCTGGATAACCAGCAGCTTACAGCACAAGGTGCCGCTGGCCTGAATGAATTCGCGTTTTCATACGATACTCGTTGTGATGAAACGGGTACGACTGCTATCGATGGAGGTGGAACACGAGCATTCGCAATCGCTTATCAGATCGAGACAAATGACGATCCGGTTGGCCGTTGTATAGGTTCGTAGACATATCTACAAAATACATAGTACGTATGTATCGTTTTGAAAAAGCCCGCTACTTGCGGGCTTTTTCATGCTAGGATTAAACCATATGCAGTATGTTCTAATAATAGGCTTGCTTGGAGTGTGTCTGGGTAGTTTTATCAATGCCTGGGTATGGCGATCTTCAAACACTGAAGACGTAAACCAAAAAAAGCAAAACCGTGATACCAAATTATCTATTTTGAACGGTCGGTCAGTGTGCCCAGATTGTAGGCATTTGTTGGCGTGGCGAGATCTCGTGCCGGTTTTAAGCTGGGTGAGCCTCAAGGGGAAGTGCCGTTACTGTCGTCAGGCAATAAGTGCTCAGTACCCAGCGGTCGAGTTATTGACCACTGCACTTTTCATCGTTTCTTTACTTCTATGGCCATTTGAACTGTCTGGATTTTTGGCCATAAGTTACTTTTTATTGTGGCTGACGTTTTTGGTTATTCTGATTGCACTGTCTGTCTATGATATACGGTATATGTTGTTGCCAAATAAGATGGTAGCACTTGCTGGTATTGTAACGGTTTTAGCTTCTGGCGTGCACGCTGTCGATTCGTCGCAGCCAAACCACATATTGTGGGCCGGCATCGGTGCATTAACGTTCGGCGGTATTTTTTACTTGTTATATCAGGTTTCAGCTGGCGCTTGGATTGGGGGCGGTGATGTTAAGCTGGGGTTCGTGCTTGGCATCTGGCTTGCCAGCCCGTTACTGGTGTTATTTACGATATTTTTAGCTTCTTGTTTAGGCCTAATCGTAGCGCTCGCTATGTCGCCTTGGCGACATATTGATGGCAAGACAGCGATACCGTTCGGTCCTATGCTCATGAGCGCAACTGTTATGGTCTTTTTCATTTCTAAAAGTGCTTATTTTTTAGATAGTATGCATTTGCTTGGACTGTAAACTGTCAACAAACTGCTCATGCTATACTTAGTAAAATGAAAAATAAAGCATCATCCTCTGGCTACACTATCGTTGAGCTGCTTATTGTCATTACTGTCATGGGGGTGGTGGCAGTCAGTGCCATTACGTCAATTCGTGGTCAGCAAGGGAAGACAGAGTTTACACAAGGTGTTCGAGAATTCGAGAACAGACTGAACGATGTGGCTGATGACATCTCTCGGGGGTACTTTCCTGATACGGGCTCCGGGCAGGTCTGCGCCGCATCCGTCTCAGGTATTTCGTTTAGTAGTGGATCTTCGACCCAGGGAGGCAGTAGTGAATGTGTCTTGGCTGGCAAAGCACTCGCATTCGAGCCCGACGATATAGAAGGAGGTGTAGATTTGTTGACGGTAGCCTCCAGGAGAACTACACGTGATGACAGGCCTGTCACGTCACTGGATGACCTTAGCTCAGGAGATATACGTGTGGCGCCACAGCTCAGTGATTCGTTTTCACTTTCGAACGGTATTCGTGTTTCTTCTATTCGTATTGGCACTGAAGAATTTGGAGCAATCGCCTTCGTGACTGGTTTTAGTAACTCAGAACAACGCTCCGGTGGAGTGCGTTTCTCTGGTGTTCCGCAGACAGATTTATACGCAGTATCTGGCACTATTGTGGGTCAGCTAAGAGGAGCGACCGATGGCGCATTAAGTCAGCCAAGTAACTACCGTGAAGTCATTGGTACTGATACGCTTGAAATTTGTCTTGAGCACGGCACCGGCGGTCGAACTGCTCTTGTTGAGTTCGGCAAAGATGGAAGGCAATTAACAACAACAACGGAGTTTGACGCACCATGTTAAAAATAATAAAATCCCAAACCGGTGAAACAATTATAGAGGTCCTTATATCCTTGAGCGTTCTCGGGCTCGCCTTAGGTATTGGCTATGCTTCGGCTGGGAGTAGCCTCCGCACCACCCAGGATACACAGGAGCGGACAGAGGCCACGCTTATTTCACAGAGCCTTATCGAAACAACTAAATACCTCATAAACCGTGAAAGTAGTAATGCGGCGGCTCAACCACAGCTTTTCCCTCCGGGAGCACTTAATTCTTCTGGATCTCGCAGAGACATATGTCTTACTTCGAATCCGGGCGATCTAACAACCCCTTCTGCTTATAGAGTAAAGCCAAATTCCCCAAACCCGGGCTCTCACCAAGAATGTTTTAAGGGTACAGATAATAGGTACCTTTCCTGGGTTAATGTTGAGCGCACTCAAGGTGGCAATGGTGCATCATCATCTACCTCAAGAGTTTATCTCTATACTGCGACAGTCCAATGGGAAGGCCTTAACGGTGACGCTAACGAAGTAATAATGCGCTACAGCCGAAAGATCGTAAACTGATATGGTACATAGTATCAATCAGAAATCATCAAATAGAGGTTTCACTATTGTAGAGCTGTTGATTGCTTTGACGGTATTTAGTGTTATTTTGCTCATAACGAGCGGTGTAATCGTGGAGCTTAGCCGACAATTTTATAAAGGGACTGTACGCTCGCGCACGCAAAGTGTTTCTCGGAATATCGTTGATGAGATCGCGAATAATATTCAGTATTCTTCTTCTGAACCGTCCCAACTGGCAGCCACGGGGGCAATTCAGAACTGGTGTATCGCTAACCGTCTGTATTCCTACACATTAGGTCAACATGCTCCTGATCAAACGCCAAATGCTTTTGTGCGAGGTGGGGATTGTGCCGTACTACCGTCCGAACCCTTAACCCGTTCTGGAAGTGATGTTGAGCTACTCGGTGACAACATGAGAATATCTAAACTGACCATTGAATCTGATGGTACTGGAAAAGTCTGGTATATTTCTGCTACTGTTGCGCATGGTGATGATGACGCATTGAATGATCCAAATTCTGAAAATCCATCTTGCAAAGCAGATGATTCTAATTCGACATATTGCGCAGTCTCAACATTAAGCACAACCGTTGTAAGAAAGTTGTAAGTATAGTAGGATTAAGACAACCATTAACTAATGATATTTAAAAAAATATGAATAAACTCTATCGAAACGAAAAAGGTCTTGTTTCAATAATTATTGTTACGGTTCTCATCCTAGTTATTACGCTGATAACACTTGGCTTTGCATCGTTAGCTCGTCGCGAACAACGTCAGGCACTTGATCAACAGCAGTCCATTCAGGCGCGTCTTGCAGCCGAGGCTGTTATTGACGATAAGATTGCTGAATATCGCGCAAATCCGGACAGTATAGTCGATGTGAATACTTGCGGAGAGCCAGAGGCAACGTTCGGTCTTGATTCGGATGAAATCCAAACCACCTGCTTTCAGATTGATACTGCTCCGGGGCCTCTTGAATACGACGAAGTAGAAACAGGCACATCTACTATTGCTTGGCTAGATCCTGGTGATACTCCTTTGGATAGGATTGTTATAACATGGCAAAATACGGCAAGTGCCACTGGTAACACCTGCCTTTCTAACGCCTACGGGGACTTCCCGACTGCGCTCGCAGACTCTAATAACATCGGTATGTTACGGTTCGATTTGTCTCGCGTTGGCTCCTCTGGATCGTTTAGTCGAGACAGCCTGAAGGACGGTTTTGTGGGTGGCGTCCTACAGCCAAAATCAAGTAGCCCTACAACTAGTTTGCTCGAATACGCGACTATTAATAACCCTGCCAGTCAGCCTGTCATTTTTGGTGAGTGCGGTAGCGCACCGCCCAACGTAATCGATCCGTATATTGCGCATGCAACCATAGACCTCCCAAACAATAACGATTCATACGTCCTGCGATTACGAGGTGTGTACCGTCCAAGCCAGGTCAAGGTAGTGGGGCTTGATCAAAACGATAACGCGGTCGAATTTAGCGATGCTCAGATTTCAATTGAGGCTACAGCTCGTGTAAATGATATCGTGCAACGTATACAGGTTAGGGTTCCGGCGAGTACTCCACCAGCCGAACTGCTACCAGACAACGCAATTCACGTAACAAACGGTGGTTTGTGTAAGCGCATACAGACCGAACCAAGCTCTACGACACTTCCGTCCTGTTGAACTGACGACACACCTAGCTTAACGGACGAATAATAATACCTTAGCGCAGAGAATGATTTGTTATTCTTTTCGGTGGAATTTTTTGTGGATATCTCGTAGGTACGGGTCAGTGACGTGCGTGTATATCTGCGTTGTGCCGATATTGCTGTGGCCGAGCATGGCTTGAACACTTCGAATGTCGGCACCGTTCATAAGCAGATCTGTAGCAAAGGAGTGTCTTAGCGTGTGAGGGCTCACTTTTTTAGTGATTCCAGCTAGCTTTGCATAGCGAGCGACCATGCGCTGGATGCTTCGGGCGGTTAGCCGAAGGTAATTACCAGTTCTATCAATTGATTTTTGTCCTCCAATTCGGATAAAGAGGGCGGTCGCAGTATCCGTTCGTTTATCGAGGTATCGTTGCACCCAATAAGCCGCCTCATCACTTACAAATACCGGCCGATCTTTTTGGCCTTTCCCTCTAACCGTAAACTCTTTTCGTTTAAGGTTAACATGGTCGATGTCGAGATTAACGAGCTCGGACACTCGCAGGCCTGACGAGAACAGCAATTCTAATATAGCCCTGTCGCGAAGACCAGCCGTACCGTCGATTTTTATTGCATCAAACAGCATACGTACTTCATCGTACGAAAGGTAGGTCACTTGTTTGCGCACAGTCTTTGCGAGTTCAACTTTGTCTGCCGGCATGGCGTCTATGTCACGTTTAGCACAAAATTTTAAAAAACTTCGTAGGGCAATAAGGTGGTAGTTTAGTGTATTTTTGCCAAGTTCGTCCGAAGTATTGGTGCCGAGCCGGTTTAGCCATAGGCGCCATTTGCGAACAAGCTCCGGCGTTATGTCTGTAATATCGATATCGCCACCGAAGTCAATTAGGCGAGTCAGGTAGTGGTCGTAGTTTCGAATTGTTTTTTGCGACCTGTTTTGTTCAATCTCTAGGTATTCTAAAAAGTCGGTTTTTAATTTTTGTACAAGCATACCTATATTGTACGACATTTACCATAATAGTTATACGGTCGATATTGCCGTTCTTATCTGTTATAATAGAGTGAATACATAAAAAGGATTTTGCATGGAACAAACGCTCGTTATTTTGAAGCCCGATACTATTCAACGCCAAATTGTCGGCGAAATTATTACTCGTTTTGAGCGAGCCGGGCTAAAACTAGTTGGTATGAAGATGCTTCAGGCCACCTACGACATGGCAAAAAAGCATTACCCAGACGATCTTATCCCTATTGTTGGTAAAAAAACCATGAATGACTGGGATGCGTACGGTGTTGCGTACGATGAATCAGCGGAAGAAATAGGTAAAATGATTGTCGAAGCAACTCGTAACTTTCTTATAGAAACGCCGGTTATCGCTATCGTATTAGAGGGTGGACACGCAGTTGAGGTTGTTCGTAAGATGGTTGGTTCAACCGGGCCGAAAGATTCACTGCCCGGCACTATCCGGGGTGACTATGCTCACCTTAGTCTCGGTCGCGCATCGATCCTTAAAAAGGGCGCCGCGAATATTATTCATGCGTCTGGAAATGTAGAAGAAGCTAAAGACGAAACAGAACACTGGTTCAAAAAGTCAGAAATCTTTGAGTATAAGACCGTTCAAGAGCACCTTACTCACGCATAACATAAAGGATACTCTTATCTTGACTCGAAAAGTCAGTAAGACCAACTTATTGTATGGTGTAGCTTGTAAGGCAAGATTAGAGCTCAGTTTCGATTAATTCAGTTACCTTTTTCTTTATATCTGGATAGATTCCATCGATGTCACGAATATCCCAAATACGCACTCTTTGGGCGGGAATGCTAAATAGCTCATTGGCTTGTCTATATAGTGTCTGACTCATAAATACGATAAGTTCATTGCTATCAATATTAGTTTGGGTCGTTTGATGCCAGCCTGAAGTCAGGTAATTTTGTATATTCTCTAGCTCAAGTAGTCTTACGGTTTCTGGGTCAACATTACCACCCAAGTTTCTTTCAGCCTCTATACCGCTCGAAGTCACTCTCGCTAAACCTTTTTTTTCCAGCAATGACATCGCGTACGCCTCAGCAAGGCGACTTCTATATACGTTCCCTCTACATATGAAGTGCACAGATTTCATAAATATATGATATCAAAAAAAACGTTAGTTCTGACGTCTTGCGTGGATTAAGGTCGGTGTATCCCGGGAAGGATGACATCGTTGCCACTGTGCTGGTGCTCGGAGCCAGCTCCTACGCGTCAGCTTGTGTCACCGAACCCGCGCTCTCGGGGTTCAAGTCGCAACTTGCGACATACATATAAAAAGTCGGTCTTATTGACCGACTTTTTATATGTATCCCGGGAGGGGATATCGGCCAAGGCCTCTTCTGCTCAGTCATGCTCGAAGCTAGCTTCTGCGCGTGACTTTGCTCCACCGAACCCTAGGGCTCGAACACGCTTCGCGTGAACCCAAGCAAAAAGCCAGACATGAAGCCTGGCTTTTTGCTTGGTATCCCGGGAGGGATTCGCTCTGCTCGCACGGAAATCACTTATCGATGCAAGCATCTGCACGCTCATTCCTGTACGAACCTTATGGTTCGATTTCGCTTCACGAAAGACCAAACACAAAACCCTACTTAATAGTGGGGTTTTGTGTTTGGTATCCCGGGAGGGATTCGAACCCCCGACGCCCACCTTAGGACGGTGGCGCTCTATCCAGCTGAGCTACCGGGACATATGCATCGCAAAAGTTTGTTACGGCGCACTTACACTATACACGCTCCAAATTATTTACTTTGTGGGACCTTCGCACTTTTAGTTGATCTCCAGTGTGCTTTCCAGCCCGACCACAAACATTATGTATATTTCTGCAACTGTACAAGGTTCGACCTTGTACAGTTGCTCGTACGGACCTGAAGGGGTAGCTATAGCTACACTGACAGGCAGATGGACATGTTCAGCCGGGCTGACGTGCAGCGGAAGACGGCAAAAAGTGCAAAAGTCCTATATACTTGTGTCATATATGGCAGAGCAGCAATTTGATGAACAGCTCGATGGCGAAGAGGTACTTTTTATATTTCGCAAACACCCTGTTGTCATGAGGAAGGGGCTCATACTCGGCCTGTTTGGGCCGGTTGTTGGTATTTTACCTGTCGCTATCTGGCCACAGTTAGGGTTTGGCTACTTCTACGCCGGACTGGTTGGTGGAATACTGCTTGGTGCCTTGCTGTTTCTACCTTCTTTTATTGGGTGGTACTTTAGCGTTTTTGTTGTTACTGACCAGCGTTTTCTTCAGATAACTCGCAAAGGGTTGTTCAGCAAAAGCATTGTTGACTTGAGCCTAAAGCAGGTTCAGAGTATCAATTACGAGGTCAAGGGACTGCAGGAAACACTGCTTGGTTATGGTACACTGATCGTGCAAACGTACATTGGTGACCTTGTCATTAATGACGTGGAAAAACCCGGCAAAATTTACAAAAAAATGCTCACTATTCTTGGCGACCTAGGCATTGATCCGGTAACGCTCAACAACGAAACAAATGAGGAAGACGAATAAACAATGAAACGAGTAAAGAAACTGGTTTCTGACCGCTTGCAGAAACGGCGAGAGCCAGAAACACTCGGTAAAGAAAAAGTGCCTCGTATAACCAATACGACGGTCGCTGAATACAGAGAAGAAGTATTGTCTGGCGCCCGGAAGCTTATCTATCCGCTCCAGCATCCTAAGAAGTATATTATTTATTTCACGACGACACTCATTATTGTGAGTATCGTAGCGTTCTTCAGTTACGTCACACTGGCGCTGTATCGGTATCGCTCGACCTCAACATTTATGTATCGCGTAACGCAGGTTATACCGTTTCCGGTTGCACGTACCGGCAGTACCTTCATCGCATATGAAAACTATTTGTTCGAGCTTCGTCACTATATTTTTTACTACGAAAACCAGCAAAAACTTGATTTCGAAACGGAAGAAGGTCGCCAACAGTTAGATGAGTTTCGTCGTCGGGCACTTGATAAGGTCATAAACGACACCTACGTAAAACAAATTGCTGACGCAGAAGGCATCGCTGTCAGCGAGCAGGAAATTGACGAACAAATTGCTATTGTACGTCGTCAAGATAGGCTAGGGAACAGTGACCAAATTCTTGACGACGTTCTCCGAGACTTCTGGGATTGGTCAATTATTGACTTTCGCCGTAGTCTGGCCCAGCAACTGCTGGCTCAAAAAGTGGCGGCTCACCTAGATACTGATACGACAGCTTCTGCCATCGAGGCACTTGCGGAGCTTGAAGCTGGCAGCGAATTTGAGGAAGTCGCCAAGAAGTATTCGGAAGATCCTGCTACCGCAGAAAACGGTGGAGCGTTCGGGTTCGAGATTACTCGAACAAGCCGGGATGTATCAGCTCAGACGGTAGACGCACTGTTTTCCCTTGAGCCTGGCGAGGTGTCTGATATTGTAAATATTGGATACGCTCTGCAGATATTGCAATCAATTGAGCGCGAGGGCGACACCGTCCGGGGTGCACACATCTTGTTTACGTTCGAAGACATTAACACCTATGTAAATGAGGCCAAGGAAGAAGAGCCAGCCATGATGTATCTCAGCCTGCCCGAACAGGTGCCAGTCGAAGCGAGCGAACCTGCTTCTACAGAGTAAAATTGTTGCCTTTTTACTTCTTAGCTGGTATTATCCAATTTGTTTTAAGCCAACCATGGGCTCGTGGTGTAGTGGCCTAACACGCCTCCCTGTCACGGAGGAGATCGCCGGTTCAAATCCGGTCGGGCCCGCCATATAAAAAGACTCATCCTTGCGATGAGTCTTTTTATATGGGCAAGCTCGCTTGCGATTTGAACCGGCGAAGAGTGAGCTTCCGCGAACGGCCGGTTCGTGTAGCGAAAGCTCACGCAGATGCTCGCATCGAGTAAGCTTGAGTGGAAGATGCCTTGCAGATAATCCGGTCGGGCCCGCCATATAAAAAGTCTCAGGTAGCATGCCTGGGACTTTTTATATTGACGAGACTCGTTACATGATTTGAATCAGCGGAAGAGAAGACGACATTAAGTCTATCTAGCTTCACCTACGCTGATTTATCTATGTCTAAAATATGAACGACAGTACGACGAACAGGCCGATTACCCCAAGTATTGTCCAGACGATTCCCATAGTTGACTCCAATCTATTTACTTTATTATGTATTGAGGTTATCAATAGCACGTAACATTACCTGTTAGATTTATTACGTTCCCTCTGGAAATTATAGTTAAAAAAATAGCTACCTCAGTATCAGAACGATTTTGGCAGTGGAACAAACAGAGGTAATTTGCTAGTATAGCTCCTAGCGTTTGCCACCTTAGCTCAGTTGGCTAGAGCACCACTTTCGTAAAGTGGGGGTCTGGGGTTCGAATCCCCAAGGTGGCTCCATTCGCTTACGGGGGTTTGAACCTCAGTGGCGGTTCGGTAATCGAGCAGTTCGCGAGATTATATGATGAACCCAAGAAAACCAGTCTCCTGGCTAAAAAAGTTTTCATGGCGTGACGCTATCATCCCCAAGGTGGCTCCAGTTTTGATATAAGCGAGTGTAGTACAGTGGTAGTATGCCAGCTTCCCAAGCTGGAGATACGGGTTCGATTCCCGTCACTCGCACCATTTTGACCTTTATACTTTTAACGTTTGGCTCTACACTAGTACTCAGCATGTATATACCAAAAAACTATTTTCACGACAAAGTCGTTCTACTGATATTGAGCCTTAATGTCTTTCTGGCTATCGCCGGTAGCTTATTGATACTACTCAGACTAGATAGCGGCGACACGGGCAGTTACATCGTTCAGTACCGGGCTAACCTAGGTCTGAATGCTTTTGAGGCCGGTGGGCCGCTGAACTTTATCTACTTTGTTGTTCTGGCTCTATTTGTTCTGTTATTTCACACATATTTAAGCATGCGCGTTTACCACATTCGAAAGCACTTCTCGGTGGCTATTCTCGGTCTGGCCACGCTACTACTTGGCCTCGTTATTATTGTAACCAACGCGTTGTTTATTCTTCGGTAGGAGATAAAAAAATGAAAAACATTGAAATCCCACACGTTAAAGACAGAGGCAAGAGGTATCGTTTTTTTGAGATGTTGCCAGGTCTCATCAGCTGGACAGTTTTATCTATTCCTTTTTTCTTGAGTCTTGTCGAGCCAGCAGCCGCGATCTTCTTCGTGCTCGGCTATTTACTGCTGTGGTTTGCTAAAGCACTCGGACTGAATGTGCGGTCTATCCAGGGCTATCGAACGATGGAGCTACACAAAAGATTGCCGTGGTCTCGTATGGTGGAGGAACTGGAGAGCGGTAAGATTGCGCAACGAGACCCGCAGATTCCAAAATGGCATTATGAACAAGTAGAAAAAATGCAGATCGAGCGGTCTAGTATTTGTTTCCCATCAGACGTAACCCATGCCGTTATAATCGCGGCCTACAATGAAAGCCGAGAAATTCTAGAACCGACCATACAATCTGTTATCAACTGTGATTACGATATGAAAAAGGTCATTCTTGTTTTGGCATATGAAGAGCGAGGCGGCCCGGAGATGGACCAATTAGCTAAAACTTTGATGAAAGAATACGGCAATACGTTTAAACATTCGATGGCAGTGAAGCACCCGGATAATATCCCAGGAGAAGTCATCGGCAAGGGTGGCAACATTACGTACGCTGGCCGTGAACTCCAGAAATATCTCGAAAAAAATGACATGAAGCCTCTCAACATTATCGTCACTACGCTGGACTCAGATAATCGTCCTCACCCTAGTTATTTTTCGGCGTTGAGCTACGTGTACACAATCTGTCCAGACCCACGCACCGTGTCTTTTCAGCCGATACCGATATTTACGAGCAATATATGGGATGCACCAGCCTTGATGCGGGTGATTGCTACCGGTAACTCGTTCTGGAACATCGTACTGTCGCTTAGACCACACATGCTTCGAAACTTTTCTTCGCACGCTCAAAGTATGCAGACACTGATAGATACAGATTTTTGGAGCGTCCGTACCATTGTTGAGGACGGGCATCAGTTCTGGCGAACATACTTCCGCTACGATGGTGTGCACGATGTCATCCCGTTGCATTTGCCAATTTATCAGGATGCTGTTCTTTCCAGTACGTATAGGAAGACTATTAAGGCTCAATTTGTTCAACTCCGGCGTTGGGCTTGGGGCGCATCGGACATTGCCTATGTAGCCGAAGCCGGATTTTTTAGGCCCAACAAGGTACCACGGGCAGACTTAATTATGAAGTTTGCTAGGTTACTGGAGGGGCACATCAGCTGGGCGACAGCCCCGTTGTTGTTGGCATTCGCGGCGTTCGTGCCACTGCTCGTTAACCCAGAGAGCTTCGTCTCTAACCAGCTACCGTTTATCGCCAGCCGAGTCCAGACCGTTGCCTTGACGGGTATCCTCATAACGCTGTTCCTGAGCCTAAAAATGCTTCCTCCAAAACCAGCGAGATATAAAAAACATCGAACTTTTTTTATCATCGTGCAGTGGGTATTCTTGCCAGTGACAACTATCGTGTTTAACTCTTTGTCAGCACTCTATTCGCAGACCCGTTTGATATTCGGAAAATATCTTGATCGTTTTGATGTAACAGACAAGGCGGTCATTACAGATGACAATAAATGGGTCATGTAGACCTGTACTGGGGATGTTTACGTAAACTCACAACGAAGAGTATTTTTCCGTAAGGCTCTATTTCTTTTTATGGAAGGCTGCATAGTGCAGGGCGGCAACGGTATCAAATCGATTCAATACGGTACCGACGGTACTGACAAGCGCCGTCTTTTCTATGACACCGGTTTCTGCAACCTCTGATATAAGTGAGCGGCACACGGTTTCAGCCAGTGCCCCAGCGTCATGTTGGGCTGTTTCTCGGTGTTTTAGGCTTTCGTATAGGCTGATAGTCAACTTTTCTTTAAAGAATGGTTCTAGGGCTTTACCGTGCTTTACACGGAGGTTGCCGGACAGGTCGATTGCTTCGATAGATGTAAAGAGGGATCCACAAGACGTGCATGCTCGGCGTCTCCAGATGCGGTTAGACCGTTTTTGGGGACGAGAGTTTGTGACCCGTAGGTCTGACGCGCAAAATATACATACCATGTCTACATATTGTCATATAGCTATAAAAAATGCTAGTGGATAACTTTGAAAACCTGTGGGGAAAAGAAAAGACCTCAGGGTATACCTGAGGCCTAATACTCAACGACGTAACTGCTACTTGCGTGCGGTTGATCGTCGAGTTCGTCGTAATCGACTCATTGATTTCGCTGTAGAACCTATCTCTTCATAAAAGAGCTTAAACCCTTCAAGCGAACCCGAACTGGTACTCAAAATTGAGCGCCTCCCAAATTAACTTGGTTATGTTAACACGCACTTCGTTATATGTCAATACCCTTAACACCTTACAGCTTATGCTTTGAGGCGTAATGACCGTTGTGTTTGTCCGGTAAGTGCGCTATCATATTTTCGTTATTTACTACGGGCGGTTAGCTCATTTGGCTAGAGCGCTACATTGACGTTGTAGAGGTGATAGGTTCAAATCCTATACCGCCCACCATCTCATGTTGTACATCTTTAGATGTACGTTATGAGAAGGTCCGGCTATAGGATGAGAACCGTAGAAGTGAGCAAAGCGAACGGAGGTTCGGTGGAGCGAAGCTGCGCGCAGATGCTTGCATCGAGCACAACTGAGCGGAAGAGACGAAGGCGATATCCTAAGGAGTTAGTCTGATGCCAATACACGTGTTGTTAAGCTCCACTCCTAGAATAATCACACATGTGTTTATACAAACAATCACCTGAACAGTACTTATGAACACCTCCTATAAGATAGGGGTATCGTATATGTACACAGAACTGTGTTAATTATGACAATATAAAAGTACTAGTACTAAACAGCTAGTATGCTATGATTGCTTCAGGTGAAGTTTTAACAGGTGTTTTACTGACCGCCACAGTCGACTATCTTTGCGAGAGTAGTCGACTGTTTCGTTTTATGAGCACATGGTATAATACGCCTTAAGCACAGATGTAGACTCACCACCTACGGAGCTTCGTACAACGGTTGCGGCGAGCGTTAACGCGTGCATCATGAGTTAAAGTCCGGTGGAACCGTCTTATGCATTACATAAGACCCGAGACGCGCTAAGAACTGATACTACGTAGTACATTTCTGGCGTTTTTTGTTTTATTAAGGAGTACATAACCATGGCCAGTTCAGAAACTATAAAAAGCGACCCGACCAAAGTTGATTCCAACTATGCAATGCGCCACTCTTTGGCGCACATTATGGCAACTGCTGTCCAACAGCTTTGGCCAGAAGCCAAGTTTGGCGTTGGTCCAGTGGTGGAACATGGGTTTTATTATGATATTGATATAGATGGTGTACAGATATCGGAAGATGACTTTTCTCGTATTGAGGCAGAAATGAAAAAAATCATCAAAGTCAATCAGACATTCGAGAAATCGATGAAGCCGATTGACAAGGCGATTGTCTGGGCAAAAGAATGCCAACAACCATATAAAGTAGAGCTTCTGTACGACCTCAAGCGAGAGGGGACGACGCTCGCTAAAGAGTTGGACGCATCAGTCATGGGGCTGGACCTGCCAGCTGGTATCTCGGGCTCAACGACCGCCAAAGCCGGAGTAGGGGATGTATCTTTTTATCAAAATGGTGACTTTTTAGATCTTTGTCGAGGGCCGCATGTCGAGTCTACTGGTGAGGTCGGTGCCTTTAAGCTGATGCGTGTCGCAGGGGCGTATTGGCGGGGTAACGAAAACAATCCGCAAATGCAGAGACTCTATGGCGTGGCATTTCAAACAGATAAGGAACTCCGTCAGCACCTAAACATGCTAGAAGAAGCCAAGAAGCGCGACCACCGCAAGCTTGGCCAAGAGCTCGACTTGTTTTTATTCTCTGACTTAGTCGGGCCTGGATTGCCCTTGTTTACACCTCGCGGTACAGTTTTACGAGAAGAATTATCCGCATTCTCGAACGAGCTTCGGGAACGACACGGTTTCCAAAAAGTTTGGATACCCCACATGACTAAAAAGGACCTGTACGAGGCATCAGGCCACTGGGCTAAATTCGGCGACGAGTTGTTTTTGGTCAAAAGCCAAGAAACCAGTGATGAGCTTGCCCTCAAGCCGATGAATTGCCCGCACCACACTCGTATTTATGCCTCACAGCCACGCAGTTACCGTGACTTGCCAATTCGCTATCTCGAGACCACGACGGTGTATCGTGACGAAAAAACCGGTGAGCTTGGTGGTCTAGGGCGAGTCCGCTCAGCTACACAAGACGATAGCCACGTGTTTTGCCGTCAAGATCAAATAGAAGCCGAAATAAATAGTCTTATGGAGTCCGCGAACGACCTGTATAGAACCGTTGGCATGAAGCTGCGGATTCGATTGTCCTACCGAGATGACAGCGAAGGTTATCTTGGCGACGCGGAGCTATGGGAGAATGCCCAGGCGCAGTTAAAAAATGCAGTCCTGGCAAATGGCCTAGAATATTTTGAGGTTGAAGGAGAGGCTGCGTTTTACGGTCCTAAGATCGATTTCATGGCTACCGACGCTATCGGACGCGAGTACCAGCTTGCCACGGTTCAGCTGGACTTTGTGCAGCCTGGGCGGTTTGAGCTTTCGTACACGAGCGAAGACGGCAGCGCTGGTACTCCCGTTATGATTCACTGTGCATTGCTGGGCTCAATAGAGCGATTCCTCTCTGTCTACATCGAGCACACGGCTGGTAAGTTTCCGGTTTGGTTAGCCCCAGAGCAAGTCCGCCTCATTACTGTTAATCAAGAAGAAGAAACCGTCTCATTCGCTGATACGATAGCCCAAAAGGCTAGAGACCTAGGACTTCGGGTCTACGCCGACAACACCAATGAGTCCGTAGGCAAGAAGATTCGAAACGCCGAGTTGCTCAAAATCCCGTACGCCATAGTCATTGGCGAAAAAGAAATAGAAAGTGGCAACGTCGTTCCGCGCATTAGAAAAGACATGGAAGTGCAAAAAAGCCAACAGGCTCACGCTATAGATGATTTTCTCGGAACAGTTCAAAACGAGGCAAAAAGCCGTGTCAGTAAAAGCTCCCTCTAGAAACCACGGCGAGGGGTTTAGGGAGCGAGTTGAGTCCTTGCTTGCGCAGATTCCGGAAGGCCATGTGATGACCTATGGCCAGATAGCTGCCCTGTGCGGAAGTCCACGATCGGCGCGCATTGTCGGAGGAATAGCCCACTGGGCGCCATGCATTGGTTTATCTTCTTGCGGAAGGACAGGGAGGGCAGATTTGGATGGAGTGCAAGGCCCAGATGAGCAACGCACTGAGACGTATAGCGTATACGGCGAAGGAGTAGCACAGGCTGCAACACAGCAGTCCGCCAAAAGCATTGACAGGGTTCGTGGCTCTGCCAAGAAGCAGGTCGATGCGCTCTGTCCTTCCTGTGATTTGCCGTGGCACCGTGTCGTTAACAAACATGGAGGACTGGCTTCGGGCTATCCCGGCGGGAAATCTGTCCATAAAAGTCATCTCGATCGCGAACACGTTGCGTTTACTGATGCCGATCATGTAGATATAGAAAGAATGCTATGGATTCCGAAGTAAGCCCCCTTGTCGCCATCGTTGGTGAAACAGCGTCCGGCAAGAGCGCGGTCGCGATGTCGCTGGCTGAAGAGTTTAACGGCGAGCTTATTTGCGCTGATTCTTGGACGGTTCGAAAAGGTGTCGATATTGGTACCGCAAAGCCAAGTGCGGCCGATAGGCAGCGCATCCCGCACCACGTATTAGATATCGTTGAGCCCTGCGGAGATTTTACCGCAGCCGTATACAAAGACGTGGCTTTGCAGAAAATTGATGCCATTCATCAGCAAGGCAAGCTACCAATTATGGTGGGTGGAACAGGTTTGTATATAGATTCGATATTGTACGACTATTCGTTCTTGCCTGAAGGCGACCCGACAACCCGTCATCTACTAAACAATATGACAATCACTGAGTTGCTTGAACGAGCGCACGCAGAACATCTCGACACGAACACTATTGATATACGCAACAAACGACGGATTATTCGTCTCATCGAAACAAAAGGCGCTGTGCCAGAAAGAAAGCCACTTCGAGCAAACACATTGCTGCTGGGTATTTCCTTGAATAAAGAGGCGTTGTACCAGCGAATCATAGAGCGCATAGATACTATGGTGGAGCAGGGGTTAGAACAAGAAGTGATAAGCCTGGTGGAGACGTACGGATGGGAGTGCGAGGCATTAAAAGGCATCGGATATGTCGAATGGCGACCGTATCTTGAAGGAGTATGTAGCCTAGACGAGGTCAAACAACATATCGTGCGCTCAACACTAATGTTCGCCAAGCGACAGCGAACGTGGTTCAAGCGAAACAAAAGTATTCAGTGGTGTAAAGGTATTGACGACTGTCGCCAGGAAATGTATGCATTTATGCAAAATCAAAGAACAACCCGTCCATAACCTGCTACAATAGTTATATGATTGAGCAATTGTTTGGTTCCAAGACCAGAGTAAAATTACTACGCCTTTTCTACAGTAATCCAAACCGGTCTTTTTATGTGCGGGAAATTACCCGAAAAATTGACGAACAGATTAACTCTGTGCGCCGAGAATTATCAAACATGCTGAGTATCGGTATTATTTCGTCCGACACAAACAACAACAAGTTGTACTATGAGGTAAACCAGGATTTTGAGTTCCATGCACCCTTATCCGAAATTTTTGGAACTGACGTTGACAATTCTAAGGCTGACGATACGGCGCCTGTATCAAAGGCTGTTTCAAAACTAAAAGCACTCGGTCATGTTGAGCTCGCCTTCTATACAGGGCAGTTTACCCGGGACAACACAAGCGGGGTTGATCTATTGATTGTCGGTGATATCAACCAGACACAGCTCGAAAAGTACGTCTCAGATCTGGAAGAGCAAGAAGGCAAAGATATCCGTTATACGGTCATGAATCCAGACGAGTTCAAGTATCGTCAGCAAGTAAATGACCGTTTTATATCTTTAGCTCTCGGTTCGAAGAAACAGGTTATTATAGACAAGCACAATCGGCTCGCTCCAGAGAGTTCAAAAACCTCAGATAACGAAGATGTGGTAGAATCAACAGATTCAAAGCCTACCAAAAAGTCAAAAGAAGGGAAGTAGATAATGGATATTCAGTATTTTGGTGCTAATTGTGTGCGTATTAGCAACAAGAAGGCAACCATCGTTATAGATGACAATTTAAAAAAGTACGGAAAGAAGACTATCGCCAAGAAAGATGACATCGTGCTTTATTCAAGCTTTCAGGACGATTCACCTCACACCATCAACGGTGCGGTCCTTATGATAGACAGTCCTGGCGAATTTGAAGTTTCTGACACCTCTATCCATGGCATCCCAGCTCAAGCACATATGGACAAAGAAGGCACAAAGAAGGCAACCATCTTCAAGATTACCCTTGATGATATCCGCATAGTTTCGCTTGGCCATATCTATCCTGACCTAAGCGAGGAGCAACTTGAAGCTATTGGGACTATCGATATTTTGATTGTACCTGTTGGCGGAAACGGCTACACAATCGATCCAATCGGGGCGGCCAAGATGGTCAAGAAGATAGATCCAAAGATTATCATTCCGGTACACTACCAGGCGAAGGGCTTCGACTATGAAGTTCCTCAGCAGCCCCTTGAAGAAGCGCTAAAGGTACTATCTATGGAGCCTGCTGAAACAACTGACAAGTTCAAGATCAAGTCAGCTTCAAACTTGCCAGAAGTAAAGCAACTTATTGTATTGGAACCACAGTCCTAACCGTTATTGCGTAGTCAATGTGGCCGCAAGAGTTGCCCGCAATTAAAAACTCGGCATGTATTGCCGAGTTTTTAATTGTGTAGCTTAGCTGAAATAAACCTACTTAGCTGTATCTGTTGTCAGGCCGTTCTTCTTGAGTGTACGGATAGCTTGAGTGCTGATCTTCATCTTCATTTTTTTTCCGTCTATGACAACAGTTTTCTTTTGTAAGTTTGGCTTCCAGACCTTTTTTGTGTGGCGCTGAGAAAAGCTGACATTACTGCCGTACTGCTTTCCTTTTCCTGTGATTTCACATTTCTGCATTATATTGTTCCTTTGATTCAGTGGTTTATTCTATCTGATAACTACCTTTTGGTCAAGTGGTTGACCTCTATATATTTTTCGAAAATGCAGTCAAACTTCGATAAGGTCATTATCGGGTGAGCGTCTCGAAGCCTAAGCCATATCGATAAGATGCGCACTAAAAATCGTGATACAGGGAACATTTTTGACAATATGTAGCAAAATGCCTGTGGAAAACTTTCGTCACTTAGTATGTAAAAATATATATCGATGTAGTTTATATAACAGTATTATTACGCATCAAATCGAATTTAGTACGCTAATACAACTGTTTTGTTGTGTATATAGCATCGTATTATTGTATATTTTTTC
>Ga0136558_1000344_pt1 | contig 26843 bp, 24 predicted proteins | sample AntRauTorckE6833_FD_101391 | JGI IMG/M metagenome (GOLD analysis project Ga0136558, IMG submission 101391) | Saline lake microbial communities from Rauer Islands, Antarctica - Metagenome Torckler E6 #833 | ecosystem: Environmental > Aquatic > Non-marine Saline and Alkaline > Saline | place...
GATGGTTCAGGGACTTCCTTACGACAGTGAAGAAGGAGCTGCTGTTGCCGGCGCTGTGACTGCTACTATGCACATGACCTCTTATGCAACTTCTGCCGAAATGGCCAAAGAGTTAGGCACTTTTGAAGGTTATGAGCGGAACAAAGAGCATATGCTCAAAGTAATTCGAAATCACCGCAGAGCAGCATACAATGTTGACCCTGAAGAATATGAAGGCCTGACCGTGAAGCCGATGGGAATCGATGCTTCACTTTGTCCTGACTATCTGCTGAAATCTGCCAAGAAGGCTTCGGACAAAGCTCTGAAGCTTGGCGAAAAGCACGGATACCGAAATGCACAAGTAACCGTGCTTGCACCAACCGGAACTATTGGTTTGGTAATGGATTGTGATACTACCGGTATTGAGCCTGACTTCGCATTGGTGAAGTTCAAGAAGCTGGCCGGTGGCGGATACTTTAAGATCATCAACCAGGCTGTGCCTAAAGCATTAGAGAATCTTGGTTATTCCCAGAAGGAATCCCAGGAGATCATAAATTACGCTAAAGGTTCAGGTTCGCTTGAGGGATGTCCTGACATTAATGCTGAAACTTTGATGGAAAAAGGCTTCACTAAAGAAAAACTGGATGCAGTAAATGAAGCACTTCCGGGAAGTTTTGATATCAAGTTCGCATTCAATCAGTGGACACTCGGAGAAGATTTTTGCAAAGAAGTTCTTGAGATCTCTGATGAGCAGCTCAACGATATGAACTTTAATATGCTACGTTACCTTGGTTTCAGCAATGAGCAGATCCAGGAAGCCAACGATTATGTATGCGGAACCATGACCGTTGAAGGTGCTCCGCATCTGAAAGAAGAAGATTACGCTGTTTTCGACTGTGCAAACCGTTGCGGAAGAACCGGAACACGTTTCATTTCTGCAAAAGGTCACATTCGTATGATGGCCGCTGCACAGCCGTTCCTTTCCGGCGCCATTTCAAAAACCATCAACCTTCCAAACGAAGCCTCCATCGAGGATATGAAAGATGCCTACATGGATTCCTGGGAGATGATGTTGAAAGCAAATGCGCTGTACCGAGACGGTTCGAAATTGAGTCAGCCGCTGAACAGTATGGCGGATGTACTTGAGGAACTTGACGAGGAAGAGGATGCAACTGTAGATGCAGAGACATCCATGGCTCAGGATAAAGTGCTTGAAGTGGCCGAGCGGATCATTCACAAATATGTAGCTCGCCGACAGCGACTTCCATTCCGTCGTGAAGGTTACACGCAGAAAGTGAAGATCGGTGGACAAAGCGTATATCTGAGAACAGGAGAATATGAAAATGGTCAGCTCGGTGAGATCTTTATTGATATGCATCGTGAAGGCGCCGCTTTCCGAAGCTTGTTGAACTGCTTTGCGATCTCCATTTCACTGGGATTACAACATGGTGTTCCTCTCGAAGAATTCGTGGATGCATTTGTATTCACCAAGTTTGAGCCAAGCGGTATGGTAAACGGAAACCCACACGTGAAGATGAGTACATCGGTTATCGATTACATTTTCCGTGAACTGGCTGTTACCTACCTCGGCAGAGAAGACCTGGCGCATGTGCCGGCCGACCAGATCGAGTCACGTAATTTACGACCAACTGCAGATGCAAACCCCGAAGTGGACAGCACTGAATTTGATCGCGATACCAGCAATAATGTAACGGCGCGTGCCCCGGAAGAAACATCCGAACCCGCTCCATCAATGGCAGATACATCACAGACCGCTGTAGAAAGTAAGACAGCACAAGAGACCGTAGTTAAATCAGATAGTTATGAAAGCGAATACGATAAAGCCAAGCAAATGGGCTACACCGGAGAAGCGTGCCCGGAATGCGGCAGCATGACCATGGTGAGAAACGGTACGTGTATGAAGTGTATCACCTGCGGTTCAACCACTGGTTGCAGTTAATTTCGTTATTGGTTATTCGTTAAGTGGAACTGAGATTCCATTTACGAATAACTGGTACACCAATAACGAAAAAACGAACTTTCTTGGAAAACAGGATAAACCCTGATCGGCTGAATTGCTGATCAGGGTTTTTTATTCGTAAAGAATTTGAATTACTCCGAGTATAGCAAAAGCCGAACAAGCATGTCTCCGCCAATAATTTTACCTTTAGGCAGTCCAAAACAATCACAAACTTTACGGTTATGGCAAACTTTCCCAATCCCTTTTTCCGCTGGAGACCACATCCGTGGCACGGACTCGAAGTCGGCTCCAATCCACCAAAAATAGTAAATGCCTTTATTGAACTTACCCCATTCGATACTATCAAATATGAGGTGGATAAAAAGACCGGGTATATGCGGGTAGATCGTCCGCAGCGGAGTTCGTCGTTACCACCTTCATTGTATGGATTTATTCCAAGGACATATTGTGGAGATAAAGTCGGAGAGCTTTCCAGCGAAGATGTGAAAGGAGATGGTGATCCGCTGGATATTTGTGTACTCAGCGAGCGGCCAATTGATAGAAACGAGGTGATCCTGAGTGCCCGGGTGATTGGAGGCTTGCACATGGTAGATCAGGGTGAAGCCGACGATAAGATCATTTCGGTTTTAGATAATGATACTTACTACAAAGACGTTGACGGTATAGACGACCTACCTCCGGTTTTGGTCGAAAGACTTCGCCATTATTTCGGCACCTACAAACTGATCCCCGGGAAAGATACCAATGATGTGTATGTGGAAGGGATCTTTGATGAAAAGCACGCTTATAGAGTTATTGAATCTTCGATGGAAGATTACGAAACGATGTTTGGAGAATAGTTGAGAACATCGAACACCCAATATCCAATCCGAATTTATGCATCGGTGTATGAGTAGAGGTAAAGAGAATATCCGGGTGCAAAAGTTCATCGTAGGGGTGGCGGTGTTGCTCTTTGCCATTAAGATGGTGGCATGGTATCTCACCGGATCGGTCGCTGTTTTAACGGATGGTCTGGAAAGTATCGTCAATGTGATCTCCGGATTCGTTGGACTGTACAGTCTGATGCTTTCCGCAAAACCTAAGGATTCCAACCACCCGTATGGGCATGGTAAAGTAGAATTCATCTCAGCGGGTATCGAAGGGTCGCTCATCACGATCGCAGGCATATTCATTATTTATGAGGCCATCCAAAGTTTTATCTATCCTGCACCTTTACAGAAACTGGATCTGGGGATCTTGTTGATCGGCGTTTCAGCTGTTATCAACTACGCATTTGGAAGGTGGGCGTATCAGACAGGAAAGGAAAATAATTCGCTGGCACTTCAGGCAAGCGGAAAGCATCTTCAAACCGATACCTATACGACCATCGGAATCATTGCAGGACTGGTGCTCATTCGTTTCACAGAAATTTTGTGGCTGGATGGTGCTGTAGCCATTTTATTTTCGCTGATCATTATGCGAACCGGGTATCGGATCTTACGGGAAGCCGTGGCAGGAATCATGGATGAAACAGATGACGACCTCCTGGAAGAGCTAATTACCTTTTTACAGAAAAACAGGCAACCAAAATGGATCGACCTCCATAACCTGAGGATCATCAAATATGGTAGCATACTGCATGTTGATTGTCACCTGACCCTGCCATGGTATCTTACGGTAAAAGAAGCACATGCAGAACTGGATAAGGTCGAAGAGTTGATCACTAAGAAATTTGGTAACCGGATAGAGATCTTTATCCATACCGATTATTGCATGGAATTTTCCTGCAGATTATGCCAGGTGCAAAATTGTGAAGTTCGACAGCACAAATTTGAAGAGGAGATCACCTGGACCGTTGAAAATGTGGCTTCTGATGGGAAACACCAACTTGGATAAGCCAGGTTAAAGCTAAGCAAGATGGCTTTATCTCATATCCGCTAAGCAGGTTCAGACTGTTCCAGTAAAGAATTCTCTAAGTTTTCAATAGAACGGAAAAGCTGATCGAAATCCTCCAGTTCATAATACTTGGTTTGAATTTTACTGGTAATGAAATCCTGCTCAATGAGATCAAAAATATCGTATGGTTTGATCTCCACATCGTCATTCATAACATGATCTGTTTCACCTGAGGAAGAAATGATACCGGCGCCATAGATCATAGTCGTATCTTTTTCTTTGATCAGCCCAAATTCGATAGTAAACCAATACAGGCGCTGAAGCTGAGTTACTATTTTTTTATTGTCAATGTATTTGACGCCCAATGCTCCAAGCTTTTGTGCAAAGTCGGCATACGACTCATTCATGAGAAGGGGAATGTGACCGAAAACGTCATGGAACATATCGGGCTCTTCAAGATAATTTAGCTGATCTTTACTTCTCAGCCATGTTGAGGCGCTAAACTTTCGGTTTTTAAGCTTCTTGAAGAAATCCTCAACCGGTATCAGTCCCGGTACTACTGAGATCGACCAGCCATGTTTAGCGGATAAGACCTCATTAAGCTCTACGAATCTTGGAATAGCTTCTGCATGCAATACATTCTCTAATTCGGCAAGACAGGTTAAATATTCGGGATGAACTTTTCCGGGTAAATTCTCTAACTGTTTGGTTGCTAAGTTATTCCAAACTTCCTGATCTTCAAGGCTATACTTCTTATACTTTTGACGCATTGTAAATAATAATATTTGATGAATAGTAACGACATTCGAACTGCCGTTGGAAAATAATCATTCCATAACTTTCAGGTCTTTAAAGTGATCTTCTTTTACAAATAATCACTTAGGTCAAGCCCAAGTTCCTCTCCATATTTTCGGAATAATTTTACTTTATAATCAGGAACCAGCTCCGCATTCCCGGCAGCGATCTCTTTCGCTAGACGGTTGGGGAGAATAAAGGATTTTGCATGAGTTCCAAGGTCTTCTGCGATCCTATCCTGCAGAGGCTGAAAAACTCTGTTCTTAATATCATTGATGCGGTTTACATCCCTTCGCATAGCAAGATATTCATCCCGGCTCATGGTCATACTGGCTTTCTTAGATTTAGAAAGGTTTTGACTCTCGGCCTCTTGTTGGCTTTGCTTTAAGATCTGTTTTAGTTTTTGCTGGAAATCCTGATTTCTAAGCCGTCCAAAGATCCCTTTGGTGTTTTGCCATTTGTCAACTTTCTGAGGATCGGTTGCGAGCGATTCCACCAGCTTCTTATTCACTAACTGATAGACGGGTTTGTTATATTTTTGTGCCACCGTATCAAAGAACTTCATTAGAGAACAGTAGACGTGCCATTCAAAGAACGACATATTATTTTTGTCCTTTTCTTTGATCAAATTGTTATGGTCTTCATCACTGTAATCAAGCTGATCAAATATGGTATTTTCCTGTTTGATCCATTCTATGACTCCTTCTTGATCTGCTCGTCTGTCTAATTCTTTTTTGAAGTCAAGTAGATAAATCACATCATGAGCAGCATATTCTTTTTGATTCTCGGTAAGGGGACGTTTGTACCAGTTACTTTGCTGGGAGGAACTGTTCACCTCAATATCTAAAACCTCTTTGATGAGATTGGTAAGTGAAGCCGGCTCAAAGTTTAACAGGCTTGTTGCCGCATCCAGATCATACAGGTTTTTGGGGAAGCAGCCCAGAGAGTGAAAGAGCCTCAGATCTTCACCAAACGCAAAAACCACCTTTTGTGTATTATGATCTTCTATGGGAGGGAAGATGGATTTGATGTCCAGGTTTCCACTCAAAGGATCAACCAGGTAACAATCCTGGCCATCGTAAATTTGCATCAGGCACATATCAAAACCGTACCTATAGCGGTTGCGGTCGAACTCAAGATCTATAGCAAATTCAGGTTTTTCTTTTAGTGATGAGGACAGATCGTTCAGATCATTTTGCTCAGTGATATATTGGATAGTCATATAAAAGTGTAATAAATATTGGCTTGAAAGGTATCAAGAAAAGTATTGAATTGTGAGGGTGAATCACCGATGCTTTTGATATTGGTTTGGCTCTAACTTCTCAGAAAGTTCATTCAGTGTTTCAGAAGCTATATTCTCAGAGTAGTTCTGTATGATACCCTGAAGCTGTTCATCCGTTCGGATTCCCAGTACACCTGAGGCCACTGCAGGATGCCGGAGCACGAACTGCACCGCTGCGCCCATAGAATTCCCTGTATCCCTAACAGCAGACTGCATCTTCTTTGTTTCATCTTTTGAATATCCAAGATACTCTTTTGCAGGCTTATCGATCAGCATACCTTTGGCCAAAGTTCCTCTTGTTATTACACTGATATCATTTTCGGTAAGCAGATCCAGCACTTCTTCTTCAGGCCGGCGATCCAGCAGACTGTACTGCATCATCACGCAGTCTATTTTAGAACGTTTAACGTATTCACGGATCACATTGGGTCGGATCGATGATATACCATATGCCCTGATCTTACCTTGTTTCTTTAGCTGCTCGAAAGCCTCAATGATATCGTCGATTGGATCCTCAATTGTTCCGCCGTGAAGCATATACAGATCTAAATAATCAGTTTGAAGTCTGCGAAGACTTTCAGTCACTTCGGTTAAAATGTGTTCTTTAGTAGGGTTCCAATCCCAGCCCGAACCATCTTCTCTCCACACATTTCCGACTTTGGTAGCTATCAAAACCTCATCCCGAATAGTGGAGAGGGCTTCTCCAACCATTTCTTCGTTAAGTCCCTTGTCGTAAAGATCGGCGGTGTCAAAAAAGTTAATTCCTGATCCGGAGGCTTTTCGTATAAGGGAAGTTACATGGTCCTGACCTTTCTCGACCTCCAGCGACATACACCCAAAACTTACCTCACTAACGTCGAGATCTGAACTTCCAAGCTTGTTGTATTCCATGATATAAAACCTGTTTTATTTATTGTACCAATACAAGGTGAGAGGCTTTGAAATGGTTCCTAAATAAAGGTTTCAGCTTTTATATATTACCTATTGCAATACAAATGGGATGACTAAGTAGGATCAGATTTCGATTTTTCCCTTATTGTATTTATGAATGATGCTGGAAATAAGCGTTTGATAGGGGACTCCTTCTTCCATTGCCCTGGCTTGGATGTCATGATAATCTTTTTCGGTAAGGCGAATGTTGATTCGTTTACTTTTTGTCACACTGGCTTTAGCCGCTTTTATAAAAATATCCAGCTCCTCTTTTCCAGTTGAGGACCATTCATCGTTCTCGATTGACTCAATAAGCTCTTTTTCTTCTTTATCCAGGTAATCCATTATTTTTCCTCATCATTGTCTAAATATTTTTTTGTGGCTATTCGGCTGGGATAAATGGTTTTTAAAAAATAAGTTTCGTCACTTTCCACAAAAGGAACGTAATAAGCATATCCTAATAACTCTATAACGAAAATTTTTTGATCAGGGTATTTTTTCTCATTAGGATGCTCAAGTATATCCAACAATGAATTGTTGGATATCGCTAAGACAACTTCCTCAAATGAAACACCCCGTTCATCTTTTAGTTTTTTATTTTTTGCTTCGTTCCAATCAAAATATTTCATTTCGGTAATTTTGTATGCCTTATAGGCACACATGAATGTACAGAAACTAGGTTAGTACGGCAAATGATTTTGGAAAGCTGAATTCCGTTGTGGATGATTAAACTCTAAGCTTTTTCGCTCCGACGCAGAGCATCAGGAGCGAGGGGGTTGTTGTCGTTAATTTCCTCTAAACCTTGATTCTACCCACTCAAGCCTGGTTCCACACGCTCCGCGTTGGAACCAAAACCTGTCTTATTTTTTGCACCAATACAAGGTGGGAAATTTCAAATAAATTCCATACTAAAAGCTGAAGTCTGAAAGCTTACAGCTAGGTCAACCCACGCGCCTTAAGCTCTAAATACTTATTGATCGCATTAACGGAAAGCTCTTTAGGCGGAGTCAGTATCGTTTGAATACCTCTCTGATTCAAAGCCTTGACGATCTGCTTTTTCTCGAATGTGAATTTTTCAGCAATGGTTTTGGTGTATATCTGTCCAATAGTTTTAGATTCTTCATGCAGAAGCTTGGTCATTTCGGTATTCTCAAAAAAGATGGTGACCAACAAATGATCTTTGGCAATGCGCTGCAAATAAGGAAGCTGACGCTCCATTGATGAAAAGGTTTCGAAGTTGGTATAAAGCAAGACCAGGCTGCGTTGATTCACGTGCTTCCTCAAAGAGACTACCAGGCGCTCGTAGTCTGATTCCATAAAATTGGTATCCAGTTTATATAGAGCTTCCTGAATACGCTGAATATGGGTTCGCTTTTTCTCCGGTTTAACCACTACCGAATCGTCATTGGAGAAGGTGACCAGTCCGGCTTTGTCATCTTTTATAAGGGCGATATTTGAGATGACCAAGCTGGTGTTAATGGCATAATCCAACAGATGTAAACCGTCAAAAGGCATCTTCATCACCCGTCCCATATCGATCACATTGATCACATTCTGGGAGCGTTCATCCTGATATTGATTTACCATCAGGTCGTTGGTGCGGGCCGTTGCCTTCCAGTTGATCGAACGGACATCATCACCGCGAACATATTCCTTGATCTGATCGAATTCCATGGTGTGACCCACACGTCGTATCTTTTTGATGCCTACATCAGTCAGCCGGTTTGAAATGGCGTACATCTCAAACTTGCGCATTTGAATGAAGGATGGATACACAGGGACCATTTCCTGAGCAGGAATGTTGATCTTTCTTCGTACAAAACCAATTCGCGTATTCACAAAAACGTTGATATTTCCAAAATCATATTCACCCCGTTGAGTGGGCCGTAATTCATAGGTAAACTCCTGTACGGCATTGGCATCAAGATCAGAATGAATACTAAAGTCTCTGATCTGAAACTGATGCGGGATCTCGTCCATGATCTCTGTATGGATACCAAAATTATACCTATTGGAGATCTGCAGCTGAATGGTATTCTCATCACCGTTGGAAAGACGTTTTGGAGCAAACCGTTCACCTGAAACTGCCTCCTTTTTACTGAAGACGAGAAGCAGGTCAATTCCGAGAATGATCACAAATCCAAAAAACAGGATCTCAGCTAAAACACCCACTACAGGTACAAAATATCCCACCAAGAAAGACAGAGCGATCCCCGCCAAAACCTGAAAGAACAGGTTACTGAGATGTATTTGTTTAAAGATGGTGATCGGGTTCATGTTATAATACTTAGTAATAGAGAACCTCCAAGCGTCTGCAAGACCTTGGAGCGTTTGGTGTTAAATTCATCTTCGTGCATTGCCAGTAAGGGCGCATGGCGATGCGCCCTTACTGGCCGGTTTATGTGCTACCTTGGCACTTCCACCTTTTCCAGGATCATCTGTATCACCTGATCCGGCTTCATGCCTTCCATTTCTTTTTCCGGGGTAAGGGTGATCCGGTGGCGTAATACGGGATTGATCACTTCTTTTACATCTTCCGGAGTGATGAAATCCCGGCCATTTATCGCAGCCCAGGCTTGAGCGGCTTTCATTACAAAAACCGATGCTCTTGGTGAAGCTCCGATGGATACCGAACTGCTGTTTCGGGTGTTTTGGATAATTTCTGCAATATACTTCATCAGCTCAGGCTCCACATGGATTGAGGCCACCACATCTCGCTGTTTGGTGATTTCCTCTGCCGAGATCACCTTATCGAGTTGGCTGATATCCAGTTTATTTTTCCGAGCATAACTGCCGGACAAGATCTTCACCTCTTCATCCAGAGAAGGGTAGGGAACATCTATTCGGAACAGGAACCGATCAAGTTGGGCTTCTGGCAGGCGATATGTTCCTTCATGTTCGATCGGGTTTTGGGTAGCTACCACCATAAAGGGAGCTTCCATGAAATAGGTTTTCCCATCCACAGTGATCTGTCGCTCTTCCATTACCTCAAACAAAGCCGCCTGGGTTTTGGCGGGAGATCTGTTGATCTCATCAATCAGTACGATATTGGAGAAAACCGGGCCTTCCTTGAATTCGAAATCGGTAGTTTTTGGGTTGAATACGGACGTTCCGATCACATCGGCAGGCATGAGGTCGGGGGTGAACTGAATACGGGAGAAATCAGCACTGATGGTTTGAGCTAGCAATTTGGTAGTCAGGGTTTTGGCCACGCCGGGAACCCCTTCAATCAAAACGTGTCCATCAGCAAGCAGGGCGGCAACCAGCAGATCTACCATCCGATGTTGCCCCACAATGATCTTTCCGAGTTCCGTGCGGATATTATTTACCAATCCTTCCACTCCGGAGAGATCCATTCTGCTTTCGAATGGAGCAGGATCGGCGGTTTTATTTTCAGAAGGCGTATTGGTTTGGTCTTTTTCTTCAGTACTCATCGTTGACTTTGGTTATAGAATTGGTCAATTCGTTCAGTTAATAATTTCAGTTCCTGCTGTGTGATCGACTCCTTTGATGAAACCAGATCGATCAGATCAAACAGGCCGTGAATCTCGGGTTCTTCAATTCCAGAGCGTTGGGAAATATCCTTTTTTACGGGATCATTAATTTCATCTGTATCAAGCCCAAGGTTCGACCGAATATAATCAAAGAAAAAACGGATCTTTTTATCAGCAATAAGTTTATGGCCACCTTTTTCCAGGTACAGGCTGCCGATGGTCCTTGCAAATTCAATGGTGGAATTCGAGGGGGGCTCTATCACAGGAATGATACGCTGCGAGCGTTTGGCTCGGAAGATCATGAATAATACGATCCCGCTTAAGGTTAGAAACCATGCCCAGCTCAAATATTTTTCGGAAACTACATACCTTACAACGCTTCCTTCTGCTCTGACATCTTTATAGTATTCATCCCAGACGGTGGTACGATCCGGTAGGTAGGAGAGAACTTTGAGGGCGTAATCTGCCCCGCTTTCCTCCCGTACAAAATAATTGGTGAATAAGGTGGGATTCGAGTGCAGGTATATATTTCCCCCTCCCCATTGAATTTTCAAAAAATTGGTATTCCCTTGTTCATTAATTCCAAGCCTGGTGACGTTTAGAGTGGAATCTATATTCGAAAAGAAAGTCTCGGTGGTGCTTTGGAGATAGGGAAACCCGTTCTCTTTAAGGAGTTGTGGGTTAGTGAAATTGACGTGCGAAGTATCGTCATCTAAAATAAACCCGCTACCTAAAAATGGATTGTTAAGTGAAGTGGTTAACTTCAGCGTATCGGTAAGGCCCTGGGAAAAATTCCGTGCAGCAATGAATACGTCCGCGCCTTCTTCAATTTGTGAAAGTAGTATCTCTGTTTCGAACAGATCGATGCCGAAACTGTTATTAATGAAGATCCAGTTTTTTTTCGGATTCGTTGTATCCGAATATTCAAACAGCGGAACCTGATTGGTGAGGAGCTGATCCTCAGAGAATGTGTAGGGGAGCAATTCATGGAGTACATATCCGCCATAGGGAATTTTATCTTCGGCGGAAAAACTCTCCGTCCAGTCCAGCGGTTTTGGTTTCAGGATCTGAAAAAGCACAAAGATGGTTACGAAAATTCCAAGAATGATATAATAGGTACGTTCCTTTTTTATCATGACCTACCTGCACTTTCTTGAAACTTCCTGAAGGTGTCCTGAACATTTTCGAAGCCTTTTTTCTCGATCTGAAAATCTCCGTACTCAACATATTCATAATAATAGGTAAGCCGGGTGAAGTCCGTTCTTGCAGGGTGATCTGATAACTCCCTGACATAATCATGATTGGTTTTGTCTGCCTTCAATGTGATCAACTCTGCCTCATTGAGTTGCTGCAATGCCTTCAGGTATAGGATGCGAACGGCATCATGATAGTGATCTACTGATAAAGCTTCCTTCAGCAATGCATCATAATCTGTTTGGAGGAGTTCTGAATTTTTGATATTCAATGAAATGGATTCGCTTGCTTTCTTTTTGGAAAAAGCTGTGGTCAGATTTCCGCCTAAGATCTGATTGATCAGTCCAATTAGTACCAGAGCAAATATCGCTAAGAAAATAAATCGAATGACCGGACCTGCCCAAGGGGAACCCATAATGTATTGGATAACTTGCATCAGCCAGCGGTAAATACGGCTCATGAATGAATCTGGATTCTGGGCAATCTCGTTGTACTCGAAAACACGATCTTCAGTGATCTGCTGCAAAGTTTCAATATCTACTGTTCGGATCTCCACTTCACTGCTGTCAGCAGGAATTTCAGACAGACCAGATTGCTGCCCAAAAGCTGCGGTCGAGAGCATCAGGATCAGCAAAAAGCTAAAAAGAACGTATGTGAAGTGAATAATTTTCATGCAGGTTCGCTAACAGATCTCAAGTTTTGAATTCCGGCAAAGAGTTTGATCATTTGAGTTAAGGTATGTATCAACCCAGCTCCTCAATTTGTTGACGCAATCCGACACCTTCTTTTCGTTCGATGAGATTAAAATACTGGAGGCTCATAGCGATCAGCATCAACACGGAAAAAAGCGAGGCGATCACGACCATCAACCCATAAAAAATACCCATTCCTGTCCCGAGAATCTCGTTTGAGTCGGCTCCGGAAGCACTCATAAAACCAATGAAGATGCTCATCGGGATGATCAATACGTAAGACATGAAGGTGGTCACAAGATTCATCACCAGGTATGTGGCAAAGGTAAACCACCAATGTCCCCCTACAAGATCCCACGATCGTTTAAGGGATTCAATTGGATTTTTGTTCTCGAAGATGGCCACCGCAGGCGCTACAAAAAACTTGATGGCGATATAGATCCCGGGGATAATGAAAAACAGGAAGCCGGGTATCACTGCCAGAATAATAAGGATGTAGAGTACAAGCAGGGTGATAAAGTTTCTCCCAAATCGGTTTGTGATATCAGAGACATGAACTTCATCATTTTCCCGTGCAATTTGAATGTGGGTAATGGCAACGGTTAGCAAAGCCCCGGATGATAAAGCAAGGAGTAAAAATCCCAAAATAAAATCACCGCCTATAAGTGATACTCCTGTTACATCAGGATTGTTCATCAACGCTGAAAAGAAGGAGGTATAGGCATTGCCAACGAGCACCCCGGAAACCAGGTAAAATGGAAGGACAAAAAACAAAAGCGCCTTGCCAAGACTTTTGTAATGTACTTTTACATAGACAAAAGAATCGGTTAAAATAGCACCAAGGTCTCGGTATTTTTGAAGCTTGAAGTCGTTCATTGCGTTGCTTTTAGTTTTATTGGAAGTATCACAAAGTAGTATAAAATAAAGGCCAAAGACCCTGAAATTATCAATAAGCTTAGCCACAGCGGCATGCCGGTATATCTGGTGACAAAAGATTCTAGAAACCCTGCGGCTATGAAAACAGGCACCAGTCCTACGATCATCTTTAACCCTTCCCGGCCGGCCTTGATGAAAGAATCTTTACGGGAATAGGTTCCGGGAAAGAGAAACCCGTTGCCGACTACAAATCCCGCGGCTCCGGCAATTACAATGGCTGAAAGCTCGAGGGTTCCGTGAATGAAGATCACCCTAAGGGCTTCGCCGATCAGATCGTATTGGGCGAAAAAGTGAAGAAAAGCTCCCACCATCACCCCGTTATTCAGCAGCACCATACCTACGCCGATGGAGGTCAGGAGTCCGCTTACAAAAGCATAGAACGAGACCCTTACATTATTCACGGTGATGGCGAAGAACATGTCCATTTCCTCCGCTTTCTTATACACCGCCAGCGGATCGCCCTCATCAATATTGCTGATGGTCATGTTCACGTAGGCATCGCCCATAATAAAACGCACAAAGCTTGGATCGTTTGCAGACGAGAGGATTCCGATCCCAATAGCCAAACTGAAAACGATAAAACTGTACAGCATTTCTTTTTGCTTGGTGGCAAAAAGCTGCGGAATTTCCCGGGTCCAAAAAGTGATGATGCGCCCCGTTTCTTCCTTTTTGGAACGGTAGATCTCATCATGAACCGCTACCGAAAGCTGATTAAGATATTGCTCGGTCTTACTGCCCGGATAATTGGCCTGTGCATACGCCAGATCGGCATTGAGCTCGATGTATAGATCGGCTAGCTTATCAGGATCATTATTCTTTTTGTCCTTCAGCAGCTGCTCGAACTCCTTCCACTTATCCGCATTTTTTCGCAAGAAGGCTACTTCTCTCATTCAGATAGATTTATCCACTTTCGTTTTACCGAGCATGCACATAACTTCACGCTCGTTTTGTTCGCAAAGAAGATAGTAAATCCAAACTAATCGACACGAACCGAATTCCATGTTATTCCATCTGACGGATCAACCGTCTGATGGATGAAAAAGTAGTGGAAGATAAAAATTCAACATCGGTCAGACGGACTTGAAGTCGTCAGACCGATTACTTGATTAACAGTTGAAAATCAAATTAGTGTAATCTGCGAAATCCGTGATCAATATGGTAGGAATTGAAACCAGTCAACACGTAAAACTCAGTTATGAACCGGCAGGAGTGGGAGAGCGTATCCTCGCTTTTTTCCTGGATGGATTTTTTATAGACGTGTATTATTTAGTAGTGATCTGGATCTGGGGATATGTGAATAGCTTAGGAGCCAACCCATCTGATATTGAAAGCAGTCCGACATGGGTGCTCTATGTGGTACTCGTGCTTCCCATGATGTTGTATCACCTGATCTCAGAAGTGATCTCTAACGGGTACAGCATAGGCAAAAAGATCGTAGGCATTCGCGTGGTGAAGGTAGATGGAACCCGAGCCAGCTTGAGCGGTTATTTGGTACGCTGGATGTTTCGGCTTGTCGAAATTACGATGACCAGCGGGGTAGTGGCTTTTGTAACAGTGGTAATGAATGGAAAAGGGCAGCGCATCGGGGATATCCTTGGCAAGACCTGTGTTATCAAAGAGCGCCAGAACGTGAAGCTGGACAACACGCTATTTGCGGAAGTTGCGGACGCCTACGAGCCGGTATTCCCGCAGGTGGCCGAACTCAGTGATAAAGATATTCGCATCATCAGGGAAGTCCTCGACTCCCGTTCCCACTACGATTACGACAACTGGTTCCTCATGCTTCAGAAAACCCGCAAGAAAATAGAAGAACGCTTAGGGGTAAAAGACCACGATCTGAGAGGAGATGAATTCCTGAAAACGGTGATCAAGGATTACAATGCGATTCACGGGAAGTGAATTTTCGGCTTATGAATTTTCCCATGGCACACAAAATTCAGTAAAATGAAATCCGCATAACATAGAAAAAATAAGGGTTTAGGTGGTTATTTATGCGAATTTGAAATACTATGCTGCATGTTATTGCGGAATGTTAAGTCCGCTAAATACTATGTTATAGGGCTTACCAACACTAATAAACCCTAAAGGTTAACACTCTACATATTTTTAAGTTTAGGATCAGTATGAAGCATGTGATTAAAATTTTAAGGGTATCTTTTTTCTTTTTCGCATCTTTTTGGGTAGTAGAAGGATACTCACAGGCCATAATTTCAAAGAAATTCACTTATGGTGAGTATGAACCAAATCTTGGGAAGATTGTCAAAATCGAACAGTATAAATTAGGTAGCTTGGAAGTATTGCCTATAGGATCTTTGCTGAGCTATAGCATGTGGAAGTTTCTAACAGAGACAGGAGATAGCTATTATATTCAGTTGGAATGTAGCTCAGACCTCAATGATACTATCCTAAGCACTCTGATCAGTGAAAACGACCTAATTGAACTTATCGATTCAATATATGAAATGGAAAGAGCGGTCCAAGTAGACTTGAAAACAGATGCAAGTTACCTTGAATCAAGATTCATCTTATTCGACAATTCTTCATTTGGATATTTTGTTTCCGAAGGAGTTATAAAATGGTTTATCGATTTCGATGAAGCAAATGATGGTTCTGTTGTTCAAATTCTTAAAATCCATGAGACTAAGAGAGCTTTGGAAGTAGCTCTGGCCAAAATTGAAGAACACAAAAAAGAAAAATAACTATTTACATAGATTAAGTAGCTACATAATCTCGTTCCCAACGTCCCCGTTGGGAATGCCACACAGGACCTCCTGGTCCGCATGAAAAAAAGTTTGTAAGGAATTCCTTTTCAATCGCTCTAACAAAGAAAAGTCAAGATGGATCGGACTCGATACAAATTTCACGAAGAGCATTTTCCATACTTTATCACAAGTAGTTTATTGGAAGAATTACCAATGTTTACCAAGCATCAAGTGGCTCAAATTATGCTTGATCAGCTTGTATTTCTTCAACGAGAATGTGGAGTAACGTTATGCGCATTTGTTATTATGGCTAAGCTTCTCGTTAGTTCAGTAAGGAATTGAAGTATGCCGGAATCTCGGTTTCAAAAGTCATTCGTTCTTTGGTGACCGGATGATTTATTGAAAGTCTTGCTGCATGAAGACAAAGTCGCTTGATCTCTTTTTCTTTCTCCCCATACATTTTATCGCCAACAACAGGGTGTCCTGCTTCTGAAAAATGTACTCGAATTTGATTTTTTCGACCGGTCAAAAGATTCACCTCTATCAAACTATAATTCTCCGATTCCTTAAGAACCTTGTATTCCGTTTTCGAAAGTTTACCCGCTTCTGGATCTTCTACTGAATATACCCGGTATATAGCATTCTGCGTAAGATAGGAGCTTATTAAACCTTCCTTCTGTTCTAGTATTCCATTTACAACGGTGTAATAGGTTTTGGTAGCTTTCTTCCAATTATCTTGCAGGTATTTTTTCGATTGTTCGCTCTTGGCAAATATTAAAACTCCTGAAGTGTCTCTATCTAACCTATGTACAACAAACACGTTCTTTCTGGATTTAGGATTACCCTTTTTGACATACCCATTGAGCAAATAATCAACGGTATTTTCCTTTTCTTTGGCGGTTGGGACAGTTAACAAGCCATGTGTTTTTTCGATGACAATGATATCATAGTCCTCATACAGAATAGTAATGCCTTTGGGATGAAACCTCTTTGGAGACCCTTTAAATTTTTTTCGCTGATCTTTCATAACTCAGGGTATGAAATTTTATGGTGAGAAAAAGCTTTAGCCTTTGATTATAATTATTTTCCGGACCGCATTGCAAGGCCAAAGCATAGCAATGAGGATAAGTCCCATACGATCCCAGCCTAAAATTCATATATTGGATAACTTAATTCCTGTTTATCTGATCTGATCATAAACCAACTAATTAATTTCCATAGCGTTATTATTTCCTACCCATGAACAGCTGGTTTGTTTACATCATCCGATGCACTGACGGTAGCCTTTATACCGGATGCACGAATCATATTATACGAAGGTGGCGTCAGCACAGGCAGGGAACCGGAGCCCGTTACCTCCGAGCCCATCCGCCGGAGTCACTGGTCTATATGGAAGTAAAACCGAATCAGTCAGAAGCCTGTAAACGGGAATATGAGATCAAACAATTTTCAAAGCAAGATAAAGAAGAATTGATCGCGAAATAGATCAGACTTCGCTGGTGATTTTATCCTGTTCACCCTTATGCACGATTTAGTAGTTTATTCTACTCTGAATTAACTGTTGCCGAGTCAGATCTAAAATGGTCAAATAAATCAGGAATGACAGTCAACGGGTAGCTTGAGTTAGAGTTGATTAGAATGCAGATCCCTAATCCTTCATCAGGAGCAAAAGCAATCTCGCTGCGGTATCCGTTTACATAGCCTCCATGGTACACGATCCTTTGACTTTGATTATCAAGCACTCTCCACCCCATTCCATAATGCGACTTATTCACGCCGTTCCAGTGTCGGCTAAATCGCCGGTTATAGATGGTGGCTAAGGGTTCATAGATTTCATTTAGGGTTTCTTTGGATATAACTTCAGGATAATGTCCTGTTAACAGAAGTAACCATTTTCCCATATCTGAGGCAGAAGCATTTATGCCACCTGAAGAAACCGCGTTATAATATTTCTTGGAAATTGAAATTGGAACACGGCCTCGTGAACGGGAATAATACACATGGGGTAAAGCTTTATTCCCGGCATACCGAATACTGTCATAACTTGCTGAAGAATGCTCCATTGCTAACGGCTCAAACAGCTTCTTGTGCAGTAACGTATTAAAGTCGGTATCTGTTTGGGCTTCCAGTACTTTTTCTATCACAGAATATGCTGCATTCTGATAGGCAATTTGCTCGCCTTCTTTTGCGATCAAAGGAACTTGTTCCAATCGGGGGATAATGCGATCCAATGACAGTCCGTCTTCCACCAAATTTGTATAGGCATGGCGGGGTAATCCTGAGGTATGAGATAATAAATGCCTGATCTGAATCCGATCCGATTGTTCCGGATCATTTAGCTGAAAATCTTTCAGATAATGGGAAACAGGCTTATCCCAGCTGATAATGTCTTCTTCGACAAATACCCCGGTTAGAACTGAAGCAAAGCCTTTAGATACACTTCCAAGTCTGAATATGGTATGTTCATCAACTTCTTCGGACTTTCCCTTTTCTTTTACACCAAATCCTTTTTGGAATACAACCCGACCATCTTTTACGATCACAACGGCCCCTCCGGGAATACGTTTGAGGTTTAGTCCCTCTTCAAAATGACGTTCAAATTCATCCAGGTAACTGGCCAGGGAATCATCCATTACCCATTCGTCGTGCTTCTCAATATTCGGTTTGTGAGGCTCCGATTTGAGATCAGTACAGGCCAGATAAGAGCCGGAAACAACAATCAGTAAAAGGAATACAGAGAAAATTCGGTTCACAGAATATCACTATGCGGCATTAAGGTGCCGTTCAGGTTATGGTTAAAATGCTTGCCAAGCATACTAAAAAATTAACTACAATATGAAATAGTATTGAGCTAGAAATTTGTTCCAGTGTATCAGATAATCCTAACTGATATTTGACACAATGATGTTTCATATTTACATCCGATCATGAATCAAGCAGGCTTTTTCAAAGTTTAGCTTTTAAGAATAATATCTTTAATTGTCACAACCTAAAGATCATAATGATGGTAGCTTAAAACATCTTATAAAGCGTAGTAACTATAACCCCTTTACTTTCCTTGTCAGGTACAGACAACAATTGCTTTTTTTCTTTTACCTTCAGATTAAAAGGTGGTGCTAATAAGTCTAATCCACTTTGTTTTTTAAGCCTGATTCCTTGCCCTGAAATAATATCCTTATTGGGCGCGAAGTCTCCTTCAGGTACATGTTCGGTTAAAACAACATATTTGAAAACATCCAACTTCTTTACGATCTGTTGTACTTCCTTATTCGACAAATGTTGAAGTACCTGTCTTAATAAGGCACTATCTCCTGAAGGAAGGTCATCTGATGTGACATCCAGGCAATGGAATTCCAGATGGTCTTCTTTATACGTTTCCTTATTTTGTTCTATAAGATCTTCTACTATATCTACCGCAATATATTTTTGGGAATGCTTTACCAGTTCTTTTCCCACGTTAAAATCTCCGCACCCCAGATCGCATACCACAAGAGGAGTTTCAAAGGAGATCAAAAATGAGGATAACACCTCTATATATGGATCTACTATAGCCGGGTCATGAGATCCTGCTCCAGAATAAAAATCAGCATCTTTATTGCCCCAAAGGTTCATTTCATAAATCTGTTCCATAGCATCTTTAGTGGGCCATGGCTTCTTTATTCTTTTAGTTCCAGTATCCTTCTTATTCATTAACAAGTTCTGATCTTTTGAAAACCTATTATTCCTAACAACATTCGTTGCACAATTTATCACACTTTCAGTAAAAACATTTGCTGTGATGCACATTAAAGCAGATTGATAGCTAACGGGCAGAGGCTATTCTCGTTGGCACTCATATTCATATACGCTGCCATAAAGGGCTCGGCTATTCAAATTTGATCACTCAGGGTTTGCAGGGTATTCCCATATTCCAAAATTTATCTGTGATTGCATGGCTACCATTCGCGACTATCCGCCAGTTCTGCGTCATCCGTGTTTAATCCAGAGGGTTATCCTTGCCATGATACTCGGCTCTAATTAGTGAATTGTATGAATCCTTGGTTTCCAGAGTTGCTTGTTTTAAAATTTTAGTCGTTTATTAATTAATGATATCACGCTCGATATGGACTGAGACTCTATCAGCTTTTTAAAATGATGACGATGACAAGACTTATAACTTTAAATCTTTTGCTAATATTCTTAAGCAGCTGCGTGGAAAAACCAAAAGAGACCTATTTAAAAGAAGGGCTGAAAGAAGTTAACGGAACTCAGCTATACCATAAGATAGTAGGAAAAGGTGAGCCTATACTTATTATACATGGTGGGCCGGGACTGAATCACAAATATCTCCTTCCACATCTTGAACCTCTTTCAGAGGACTACCGGTTGATCTTCTATGACCAACGTGCCAGCGGACGATCATCTATATCGGTTGACACAAATTCCATTAGGATAGACAATTTCCTGGAAGATATTGATGCACTACGGGAATCAATGGGCATAAAAAAACTTAACCTTATGGCACATTCCTGGGGCGGGTTATTAGCGATGAAATATGCCATTAAACACCCTGATAAAATTAAATCACTGATCTTGATCAATTCTACCGGTGCAAGTTCAGAAATTGATGCTAAAGCAAATCAACTATTGGCAGACAGATTTACCCAAGATGACAGCATAAACCGGACGAGTATTATTCAAACCGAAGAATTTCAAAAAAGAGAACCAGAAACGATAGAAAAACTAATGAAGATCGGATTTAAGCATCAATTTTATGAGGCATCTCTTATTGATAGTCTTGCCCTTGAACTCAATGAAAATTATGACCAGACAAGTCGTCTATTACAATATTTGAGAAGAGACTTAATGAACTACGATTTTCATAAAGACCTGGAGGCAATTCAATCGCCCACACTCTTGATATACGGTGACTATGATCCGTTAACAGAAACAGCAGGGAAACAAATACATCGATCAATTGAACATTCCAAACTCAGAGTTATAGACAACTGTGGTCATTTTCCATTCATTGAAAAGAAGGAGAAGTTTCTTGAAATAGTTAAGACATTTATGAATGAGAAAGAATAAAAGAGGGCTTCTTTCAAAGTCCCCATAGATCTTTTCAGTTTTGAGAAAAATAACGAAACTTCCTCTGTCACTGCTTCTTATATTTGTTCATGGTTTACTCCCTAATTACAGAATTTTTCAACGATGAATAACGAAGTGCTAGCCCAAGAATTAGCAACCAAGAATATCCGTCCTACTGCTGTTAGGCTCAGGGTTCTTAATAAATTCCGAACCTATTCAGTGGCCTTTAGTTTGAATGAATTAGAGCATGAACTCACACCCGTTGACCGCTCCACATTATTCAGAACGCTCAAAACCTTTGAAGAAGGCGGTATTATTCACTCGGTGAATGAAGAGAACGGGCAGGTTAAATATGCTTTATGTGCCAAAGATTGCTCCTGTTCCTATGACGACCATAGGCATGTGCATTTTAATTGTCAGTCTTGCCTGAAAACCTTTTGTCTGCATGATGTTCGCATTCAGAATGTGGCACTTCCTTCCGGTTTCAGGCCAATGGATGCTAATGTAGTTATAAAAGGAATTTGCAGCGCCTGCTCAGCTGTATAATGCAATACCATTGCAAATAAGAGATGGCTATTTTCGGAGCTATAATTTTAAATTCATACTCCGCTTTCTACAATGGCTGCACTATTTTTGATTTTATTATTCATAAATTTTCCCCTTCAAAATTCAGCTCCTTTACCCAATGAGGTCACCTTTTTGGTCCTTGATGAGGAATCAGGTGAGCCACTTAGTGATGCTACAATATTTATTTCAGCATTGGATCGAGGGGAGGTTGTGGATGTTGATGGGTTCGCCACTTTTGAAGATCTTCCGAAAGGATCCTGGGAGTTTCTATTTCGCTACGTCGGTTACGAACCCTACATCCAAACGATCGACATTCCATATGAGCGAAGCCAGCCTATAGAAATCCGACTGGGCCATGACCATGAAGACCACGAAGAGATCACGGTATCCACCACCAGAAGTAACCGAACCATTGAGAATGCTCCAACTCGGGTAGAGGCCATTACCATTGAAGAAATAGGAGAAAAGGCGAATATGCGTCCCGGTGATATTAGGATGTTGCTTGCTGAAAGCACCGGAATTCAGGTGCAGCAGACCTCGGCTGTTACAGGAAATTCTAACTTCAGGATTCAGGGGCTGGATGGCCGGTATACCCAATTGCTGAAAGATGGCTTTCCCTTGTATTCCGGTTTTTCAGGCGGACTCAGCATCATGCAAATTCCTCCTCTCGACCTAAAACAAGTAGAGGTGATAAAGGGTGCCAATTCCACACTTTATGGAGGTGGAGCTATTGCAGGACTGGTCAACCTGATTTCTAAGGAACCGGCTCTGGAGCATGAATTATCGGTGTTGGCTAATGTCTCCAGCAGCAATGGCAGTGATTTTAGTGGGTTTTACAGCGATAGGTTTGGAGATTTTGGCCTCACATTTTTTTCAGCCTATAACCAAAATTCTGGGTATGATCCGTCCGGTCAGGGGTTCTCAGCTGTTCCCAAATATGATCGGTTTTCATTGAATCCGAAGCTGTTTTGGTATCCCGGAGATCAAACCAAAGTAATGGCTGCTGCTCATATTTCTGTGGAAGACCGGCTTGGGGGAGATATGGAATACATCAATAATGAAGACCGGTCCGGCACCTATTTTGAACGACATGAAACGCAACGGATATCTACTCAGTTTTCCATCGATCATCGTTTTTCTGAGCGTACTTCCATTAGCGTAAAGAACAGCCTTTCGTTCTTTGACCGCTCCATCACCATCCCTAATTATTATTTTGATGGATATCAGACTGCAATTTTCAGTGAAGTCGCGATCAACTATCTCGGAGACTCCGGAAGCTGGGTTGGAGGATTTAATTTCTGGACTGATAATTTTGAAGATCAGAGCGGAGATCCGGTGGTTCAAAGAGACTTCAATTCTAAGATCGGGGGAGGCTTTATTCAACATACCATAGAACTAACTGAACAACTTTCCCTGGAAAGTGGATTCCGAGCAGACCTGGTTAGCCCGGCACCTGAAGATCAGCGCAGTGGATGGTTCCTGCTACCAAGGATCTCAGCCTTATATAAATTGAATAATGAATGGTCGATGCGTTTTGGGGGAGGAATGGGATACAAACTACCTGAGATGTTTACCGACGATGCCGAAAACCGAACCTTCCAGAATGTACTCGCTCCGGATTTTGATCAGGTGAAAGCAGAAGAATCCTATGGCTTGAATTATGATGCGAATTTTCGAACGGTTCTCGATAACGAATTTGTGATCAGAGTAAATCAGCTCTTCTATTATACTTTTCTTGATAACCCGTTAGTGCTGGAAGAAGGAAATGACAACTTCTTCAGAGTCAAAAACCTGGACGGGCATATTCGAAGCCGGGGAGCGGAGACCAACCTTGCATTCATTCGGGAACCGCTCAAGCTGTTCTTTGGATATACCTATGTGGATGCCATCGAAAAAACAGTGGGCTCCAAGCATCAGGTTCCTCTGAATTCACCCCATCAGATCAATGCAATTTTGATGTTTGAGGAACACGGTTCTTATCGAATCGGATTTGAGTCGTATTACTACAGTGCTCAGCAGCTGAATGATGGGTCAAAAGGAGAGATCTACACCATTTTTGGCATCATGGGAGAGAAAACCTGGGGACGATATACCGTATTTGCCAACCTCGAAAATATGTTTGATACCCGCCAGACTAACTTCGGATCCATCTATACCGGAAGTCGGCAACAACCGGATTTTAAAGATATTTTTGCTCCACTCGAAGGCCGATATGTAAATGTTGGAGTTAAGGTGAGGTTGTAGTCAGCAGGTAAGATCAGCCATCGCTAATCGGTCCATCACATTTGAAACTATCACCTGCTATCATACGCATGATCTGCGTTATCTATTTTCCATTCACTAACTTTTTCGCACTAAAAAGGCTTTTATAAAAGAAGTCGAAGTTTAGCAACAGGAATATGAACGATGTTCGGATGACATAAAAAAGCCACTTGTTGGTTTAACAAGTGGCTTTATGCTGTGCAAAATGTAGATACTTACCAGGCGGGGCTCCAGACCACGTGAAATACATTAAAGGCGGTATCATCTGTGTCAATGATAGTGTTTGGTTTATTTGAACGGGATGAATTATAATCCTGTGCTTTTAATTTTGCAGTGGATCGACCAACGCTGGTAAACAGTAGCTCTGTGCCATCAGGCGACCAGCCGGGATGCGCCTGATCATCAATAAAACCGCGTTCAAATTTAGAAGTTGATAAAGTTTCACCGCTTTCAGCATCTATACGCACTAAGTTTTTGACTCCAGCTGCATCTTCCCGTACGATGACAAGTTCCGAACCATCGGGGGACAAGGCCGGATAACCATCATATTGGTTATTATCGGTTAAAGGAGTCATTGTACTTATAGCGTCTCCATCATCATCTAAATCTAGCACTACGATTTCTGCATCGTCTCCTCCGCCCATAGAAAGCATAAGCTTCGGGCTTGCTTTGTCTTCGTCTTTATTTCTTATTTTTAATTCTTGAATAATAAGAGGTGTTGATGCATCACAACAGGCACCACTGACTGCTTGTTCTGTAGCTAATCTGGTTTCGCCCGAACCATCAGCATTTATCACATAAAGTTGTGAGATTTCATCACGCGTGCTGATGAAAGCAATTTTGGTGTTATCGTAAAACCAGGTGGGTTCTGTATTCAAACTGTTCTCAGTAAGCTGAGCAGGATTTGTTCCATCAGCATTGATCACCCAGATATTACCGCTTTGCACATACGCAATTTTTGTACCGTCTGAAGATACCGCCGGGTGACTTTCCGGATAATCATCATTGGTGAGTTTTTTATAATTACTGAAGCCTTCACTAGGACTCTTACCCGGGTCCGCTATATACAGATCGGTGGGACCATCACGGTCACTTACAAAAACTACCTTATTATTAAGCGCTACCAGGCAAACCACGTTAAATTCGGCTTGGGTAGTTTCGCCGGCACTGATGGTTATCGTTGAAGGATTATCTTCCTCAACACTGCAGTTTGGGACAAGGTTGGTCAATTCAATATCATGTGAGCCAGCAGTTAACTCGAGAGTTGTGGTTTGTGTCCAGGTCTCTGTACCGTCTTCGCGGCCTTCTGCTGAGACTTCCTCCTCCGTTGTCTCATCAACGAAAAGAATATATGGATAGGCCCCTTTTTGTTCACCGCTTGTGGTAATAACAACCTCTGCAGTTCCAAGATCAGATTCTGATCCTGTAGAATTCTGTTTGCAACTGCTTATGGAGAGCGTCAAAAATAGGGTAAGTGTAATTGAAAGTATCTGTCTGTACATAAAGTAGAATTTAGTTATGGTTAGAGAAGCGTGAATATTATGGTGTCATGTATGATATCCCTAAAAAGAAAGGGTATTTGCTTGCATGCATCTTTTCTCAAGACTCGATCAATCTATATAATTTATATTAATAATGCTTTAGTTATTGAGCGGCAGGTAAATGAAGCGAAATGAATTAGCTCAAAAAGCCGATTAAAGAAGCTTGAGCTTTAGGAGAGCGCGATTTTTAGGGGGAGCTTAGCAACACACTCTACTAAACCTTTTGATCTTTATAATTTAGTGATAATAGAACAGTCTCAATCAGAAAGATATAAAGCGATCGAGAAATACAGCGATCCAGACCAGGGGTAGGTAGGCAATGGAAGCAAACATCATTTGCTTGGCGTTTGCTTTGGTTCGGTCGAGGCTGAATTTAATGGTATAGGCAAAAAACCCTAAAGCGAAGATGGTTCCAAGAACTAAAAAGATCATCCCTGAAATATCTAGCTGATACATTGCGTAGGTTACAGGAAATAAAGAAAGCGTACAGATGAAAGACCAAAAAACGGTTTTATAACCTTTGTCATCTTTGCGGGGAAGCATTTTAAGTCCTGCACTGGAATAATCATCCTTGCATAACCAGGCAATAGAAAGAACATGAGGAACTTGCCAGAAAAACATGATGGCAAAAAGCAGCCACATTCCGGGTTCGGCAATACTGCCGGTTGCAGCAGCCCATCCGCCAACAGGAGGCAGGGCTCCGGGGATAGCCCCAATTGCAATATTGATCGGGGAAACTTTTTTCATTGGGGTATAAACGCCAAGATAGATCAAGGCCGTAATAAACGAAACGGCTCCGGCTAAAGGATTTACCATCAGTATTAGGTAAAACAGTCCGGAAAAGATCATGCTTAAAGAAAAGATCATTCCATTTCTAGACCCAATGCGTTGATCCGGAAGGGGGCGTTTCGAAGTTCTTTTCATCAAGCGGTCAGAAACGCGTTCCATAAACTGATTATGAGCTCCGGTTCCGGCAGCGATCAAATACGTTCCTATCAGAGCGTGAATGAGAATGATGAAATCAATGTTAGCTCCACTGCCGAGTATAAACCCAACCAACATACTCACCAATACCGACATAGTGATGCCTGGTTTGGTTAGCTGGTAATAGTCGGTAAGTACATCCGTAAAAGTTCTCTTAATGAGGATGTTATCTTCGGCTGAATTCATGTAAATTTGATAGGTAAAAATAATGCTCTGTGCAGCACCAAATTTAAATATTATTCTTCTTACTTGACAGTCTTTTAATATGAAATTAAATGCTTTTCAAAAAACAGCAATAACAACAGTAGCAGCCACTTTATTTTTGATCCTGGTGGGCGGTTTGGTTCGTGCAGCAGGGGCCGGACTTGGCTGTCCCGACTGGCCAAAATGTTTTGGTATGTGGATACCACCCACCAGTTTAGCCGATCTGCCTTCACAATTCAATGAAAGTCAGTTCAATGTATATAACACCTGGATCGAGTATGTGAATCGGTTGGTTGGAGTATTGATAGGGTTACTGATCACCATTACTTTTCTGCTTTCATTTAGATATCGCAAGACA
>Ga0136558_1000354_pt1 | contig 26290 bp, 23 predicted proteins | sample AntRauTorckE6833_FD_101391 | JGI IMG/M metagenome (GOLD analysis project Ga0136558, IMG submission 101391) | Saline lake microbial communities from Rauer Islands, Antarctica - Metagenome Torckler E6 #833 | ecosystem: Environmental > Aquatic > Non-marine Saline and Alkaline > Saline | place...
ACACGGCGTCTCTGAACTCGTTTTGGTTCTAACATCGTTTAACTATTATTTATTAGATCGATTTCTGTTTCTACTACGTCGACGACTTCTTTTTCCTTTGTCATCTCCGCCTCTTCTGTTTCCACGTCCAGAGTCTGAATCTCTTCCGGATTGTGTTCCAGGAGTTAAATCAACATCACCAATAATTTCACCTTTGTAAATCCAAACTGTAACTCCAATTGAACCATAAATGGTATTTGAAGTGGATGTTGAATAATCAATATCAGCACGAAGTGTATGCAGTGGAACCTGGCCTTCTTTATACTGTTCGGTTCTCGCCATTTCTGCGCCACCAAGTCGTCCGGCACAACGTACCTTAATACCTTTTGCTCCCATTCTCATTGCCGAAGAAATTGCTGTCTTCATAGCTCTTCGGAATGAAACTCTAGCCTGTAACTGCTGAGCAATATTCTGGGCTACCAAACTTGCGTCAAGCTCAGGTCGTTTGATCTCACTTACATTGATCTGTACTTCTTTGCTGGTGATTTTCTTAAGCTCTTCACGAAGCAATTCAATCTGCTCACCGCCTTTCCCAATTATAACACCGGGTCGACTTGTTCTAAGCGTAAGCAAAATTCGCTTTGGTGTACGCTCAATAATTACGTTAGAAAGACCACCGTTACGGAGTCTTGTATGCAAATATTCACGAAGCTTTTCGTCTTCAATGATGAGAGAAGGCTGATTTTCTTCTGAAAACCAGTTTGAATCCCATCCTCGAATAATGCCTAATCTAAAACCAGTTGGATTTGTTTTTTGTCCCAAGGTATTGTTCGTTTATTCGTTTACACTTTCTTGATCACGCTTGGCCACTTTTACTGTAATATGGCATGAGCGTTTGTTTATACGATGAGCTCTTCCCATCGGTGCCGGCTGAATTCTTTTGAGGGTCACGCCTTCATCAACATAAATTTCTTTAACAATAAGGTCTTCATTATCGAAGCGCTCTTCCTGAAATTTATCTCGCAAATTTGCAGCAGCAGACTTGATCACTTTGATCACATCTTCTGCAGTTGCTTTTTTAGTGAATTCAAGTTGTTTAATCGCTTTCTCAACTGTCTTACCACGCACAGCATCCACTACAAGGCGAACTTTTCGAGGAGCTTTCCTCAAATGCTTTTGTACTGCTCGTGCTTCTAATACTGGAGTATCCATCACTTATTTCCGATTAATTATTTTGCTGCTTTTTTCAATGGATGACCACGAAACGTTCTCGTAGGTGCAAATTCACCTAACTTGTGGCCTACCATATTTTCAGTTATAAACACAGGGATAAATTGTTTACCGTTGTGTACTGCAAGTGTCAATCCCATAAAATCGGGAGTGATCATAGAACTTCGTGACCAGGTTTTGATCACTTTCTTGCTTCCACTTTCTTGTGCTTCATCGATTTTACGCTGAAGCTTGTAGTAAACAAAAGGCCCTTTTTTCAGTGAGCGTGGCATACGTTACTTAATTATTTTTTCTTGGTTTTTCTTCTTCTTACGATGTACTTGGAAGACAGCTTATTTCGATTCCTTGTCTTCTTACCTTTAGCAGACTGTCCCCAAGGTGACCGAGGGTGCCCTCCAGATGCCTTACCTTCTCCACCACCCATGGGGTGATCAACAGGGTTCATGGCTACTCCACGAGTTTGAGGCCTTCTTCCTTTCCATCTGCTTCTACCTGCTTTCGCTATGGTAGTATTCATATGATCAGGATTACTTGTTTGACCAACCGTTGCATAGCAAGAGCCAAGAATCATTCTAACTTCACTAGAAGGAAGTTTAACACTAACATACTTTCCTTGCTTACCAAGCAACTGCGCTCCGGTACCGGCACTGCGACAAAGTGTTCCACCTTGCCCAGGCTTTAATTCAATATTATGTATAAATGTACCTGGAGGCATCTTTATCATCGGAAGCGCATTCCCTAAATCAGGTGCAGCGTTTTCCCCAGAGATTATTTCGTCTCCAACTTTTAATTTGTTTGGAGCAAGAATATATCTTCTTTCACCGTCAGCATAAGCTACAAGTGCAATTCTTGCAGATCTGTTGGGATCATACTCTATTGTTTGCACTGTTGCCGGTACATCAAATTTGTTACGTTTGAAATCGATGATACGATATCGGCGTTTATGCCCTCCGCCACGGTGGCGAGAAGTTATGCGTCCATGTCTGTTTCTACCACCGGATGAATGCTTTCCAGCCAATAAAGCTTTTAAGGGCTTATCAGTTGTTATCTCATCGAACACAGGTGCTATCCTGTGTCGAGTTCCCGGTGTCATTGGTTTTAATTTCTTAGTAGGCATTATTCTCTAATCCTTAAATTTCAGCAAAGAAATCAATTTCGCCTTCTTTGACAGTTACAATGGCTTTTTTCCAGACCTTAGTTCTACCTGCCTGGTAACCGCTTCGTGTATGCCTTCCTTTTGGTTTTGAAGGCATGATAGCGGTGTTAACTTTAGCCACTTTTACACCCGGATAAACAGCTTCAACAGCTCTTTTTATCTCAGGCTTAGTCGCGTTTTTAGCAACTTCAAATGTGTATTTACCCTCTTCTTGAAGTCGGCTTAATTTCTCAGTAATAACTGGTTTTACAATAATACTCATGCTACAGCCTCTTCAGTTTTTCCTTCAATGCTATTCTCCAAAACTGCTACTGCACTTTCCTGAATCAGAATAATATCTGAGTTCATGATCTGGTATGTATTAGGCTTGTAGCCTTCCAAAACTTGAACTTTAGGAATATTGCGAGCAGACTTGTACACATTGATGTCTGTTTCAGTTGTCAATATCATTACTTTTTTACCGGAAGCTTCAAATGCTGCTAACATATCAGCTACCTGAGAAGTCTTTGGTTCATCAAATGAAAAGTCTTGCACAACAATTATGCCTTCAGCAGAAGCTTTCAATGAAAGCGCTGACTTACGGGCTAGTTGGCGGGTTTTCTTGTTCATTTTAAAGCCATAATCACGTGGCTTAGGACCAAATACAGTTCCACCTTTTCTAAGCAGAGGAGACTTAATATCACCACGGCGGGCATTTCCCGTTCCTTTTTGGCGATACATCTTTTTAGTACTTCCTTTTACTTCAGCACGCTCTTTTGTTTTCGCTGTACCTTGGCGTTTATTACCCAGGTGACGGCGAACATCTTCATATAGAACCACTTCGTTAGGCTCTATTGCAAAGATTGCATCGCTGAGTTCAGCTTTCTTGCTACTTTTTGATCCGTCTATTTTATAAATATCTAATTTCATGACTAATTAATAACAGACGTTTTATTGTGAATTTCTACGTAGCCACCTTTTGGACCAGGAATTGAACCTGTAACCAATAGCACATTCGAGTCTTCAAGAATTTTCGCAATGCTCAGGTTTTTAATCTTAACTCGCTCATTTCCTGACTGCCCGGCCATTCTCATTCCCTTAAATACTTTTGAAGGGTCAGATGCATTACCGATAGCACCAGGTGCTCTCAATCGGTTATGCTGTCCGTGAGTGGCATCGCCAACTCCAGCAAAATTATGGCGCTTAACAACACCTGTAAATCCAGTCCCTTTGGAAGTAGCTACCACATCAACGACATCACCAATAGTGAATACATCGCTAATGTTAAGCTCGTCACCAACAGCAAGACCTTCAGGGATAAAATCTCTGAATTCCACTACCTGATGTTTGGCAGAAACACCTGCCTTATCAAAGTGACCTTTTACGGCTTTACTTACATTCTTTTCTTTGCGATCAAAAGCAGCAAGCTGAACAGCTGTATAACCATCTGTTTCTTCTGTTTTGATCTGGGTAATAGCACAAGGTTCAATTTCAATAACGGTTACCGGAATATTCCGTCCCGCGTTATCAAACACGCTTGTCATACCAACTTTTTTTCCTATCAAACCACTCATCGTGTTCGGGTCCTTTTCTAAACTTTAATTTCTACATCAACGCCGGAAGGTAATTCCAGCTTCATCAATGCATCAACGGTTTGTGATCCTGTTGAAAGAATATCAATGAGGCGTTTATGAGAACGATACTCAAATTGCTCACGTGATTTCTTATCAACAAATACGGATTTATTTACCGTTATGATGCTTTTACGAGTGGGCAGCGGGATTGGTCCCGAAACTACCGCACCAGTAGATTTCACAGTCTGAATAATTTTTTCAGCTGATTTATCGATCAAATTATGATCGTATGACTTCAATTTGATTCTGATTTTCTGTTGTGTTGCCACGATCAGATCCTTAGTCTAAGATTTTAGTTACCACTCCGGCGCCCACTGTACGGCCACCTTCGCGTATCGCAAAGCGTAACCCATCTTCCATCGCTACCGGCTGGATGAGCTCTACGTCTAGTTTCACATTGTCGCCCGGCATTACCATCTCCACGCCGCTTGGAAGCTCACACGCTCCGGTCACATCGGTGGTTCTGAAGTAAAACTGCGGACGGTAGCCTTTGAAGAATGGCGTATGACGCCCTCCCTCATCTTTGCTCAGTACGTACACTTCGCACTCAAATTTCTTATGCGGGGTGATCGATCCCGGCTTGCATAACACCATGCCGCGCTCGATCTGCTCCTTGTTAATTCCACGAAGCAGGATTCCCGCGTTGTCACCGGCTTGTCCCTGGTCGAGCATACGACGGAACATCTCAATACCGGTTACGACCGTTTTCATCGGCTGCTCTACAATCCCTACGATCTCAATCTCATCGTTCAGCTTCAGCACACCACGCTCAATTCGTCCGGTGGCTACGGTTCCACGTCCGGTGATACTAAATACATCTTCTACCGGCATCAGGAACGGCTTGTCTACATCACGCTCAGGCGTTGGGATCGTTTCATCAACCGCTTTCATCAGCTCTACAATACTTTCTTCGTGCTCGGCTTCCCCATTCAATGCGCCCAGCGCTGAGCCCTGGATCACAGGAATATTGTCGCCATCAAATTCATACGATGATAACAGCTCACGTACTTCCAGCTCTACCAGCTCAAGAAGTTCTTCATCATCCACAAGATCCACCTTATTCATGAATACCACGATCTGAGGTACGCCTACCTGGCGGGCCAACAGAATGTGCTCACGGGTTTGGGGCATAGGACCATCCGTGGCCGCTACTACCAAAATAGCTCCGTCCATCTGTGCAGCACCGGTAACCATGTTCTTCACATAATCGGCGTGACCGGGACAGTCTACGTGGGCGTAGTGACGGGCATCGGTTTCGTACTCTACGTGCGCCGTAGCAATGGTAATACCACGCTCGCGCTCTTCCGGAGCATTGTCAATATCTGCAAACTGCTTGGCTACACCACCATAGGTCTTCGCCATTACAGTTGTGATTGCCGCCGTCAAGGTCGTCTTCCCGTGATCTACGTGGCCAATCGTGCCTACGTTTACATGGGGCTTATTCCGTTGAAAGGTCTCTTTTGCCATGATCTAATTATTTATTCTTAGTGTTAATTTCTTTTATGATTGTTTCTCGATGATCTCCTGAGCAATTGCCTCAGGTACTTCAGTGTAATCGAAGAATTCCATTGAGTATACCGCGCGACCCTGAGTCGCAGATCTTAAGTCAGTAGAATAACCGAACATTTCAGATAACGGTACGTGAGCTTTAACAACAGACCCTTCATTGTTTGAGTCCATGCTCTGCATGATTCCACGACGACTGTTTAAGTCACCGATCACATCACCCATATATTCTTCAGGAGTTATAATCTCTACTTTCATTACCGGCTCAAGGATTTTTGGCTTGGCCTTACGTGCTGAATTTCTAAATCCAAGTTTTGCACAAAGTTCAAAACTCAATTGATCAGAATCAACATCGTGATAAGAACCGTCGTACAAACGGAATCCAATATTTTCTACTGAATAGTTGGCTTGGATACCAGCGTTTAGAGCTTCTTTAAATCCTTTCATTACAGATGGGATAAATTCACGAGGAATATTACCACCTACAACTTCATTGATAAATATAAAGCCTTCTTCACGTGTAATTCGATCTTCATTACCATCGTAATCCTCAAATTCTTCTATTGGACCAACCTCGAAAGATATATCAGCAAATTTACCACGTCCACCGGTCTGCTTCTTGTAGATCTCTCTATGGTCAACTTTCTTAGAGATCGTTTCTCTGTATGAAACCTGAGGAGCACCAACATTAGCTTCTACTTTGAATTCACGCTTAAGTCGGTCAACAATAATCTCAAGGTGAAGCTCACCCATTCCTGCAATCGTGGTCTGACCTGTTTCATGGTCTGTCTTAACAACAAAAGTAGGATCCTCTTCAGCAAGCTTTTGAAGACCTGTTGAAAGTTTTTCGCCGTCCGCTTTTGTTTTTGGCTCAACGGCTAATTTAATAACAGGCTCAGGGAAAGTAATTTGCTCAAGAATTACCGGATTATCTGGATCACATAATGTATCACCAGTATGAACTTCTTTAATTCCGATAACAGCAGCAATATCTCCTGCCTGTATAAAATCTAAATCTTTTTTATCGTTGGCATGCATTTCAAGTAATCGGCCAACTCGTTCTTTATTCCCGGTGGAAGAATTAAAGGTGTAAGAACCTTTTTCCAATCTTCCTGAATAAACTCTCACAAAAGTCAATCTACCCACAAATGGGTCAGTCATGATCTTAAATGCTAGAGCTGAGAAAGGAGCGTTTACATCAGGCGCCTTCAAAACCTCTTCCTCGGTTTCCGGATCAATACCTCTTACCGGAGGAATGTCTAATGGGTTAGGCATGAAATCCAGCACTTTATCAAGTAGCACCTGAATCCCTTTATTTTTCAAAGCAGTACCACACAGTACCGGAGTAATATCTTTTGTTATTGTCGCTTCACGAAGAGCATTAACGATTTCTTCTTCTGTGATCTCTTCCTCCATCAGATACTTTTCCATCAAAGCATCATTTTGGTCTGAAACCGCCTCAAGTAACATCATTCGATACTCAGCAGCTTTTTCTTTCAGATCTTCCGGAATATCAACTACTTCGTAAGTAGCACCAAGAGACTCATCATCCCAAACAATAGCTTCCATCTTGATCAAGTCAACAACACCCTTAAAGTGCTCTTCTGACCCGATAGGAATCTGAATAGGTATTGGATTTGCGTTCAGCTTCTCATCAAGTTCTTTTACCACATTGTAAAAGTCAGAACCGGTTCGGTCCATCTTATTTACAAATGCCATACATGGCACATTATATTTATTAGCCTGACGCCAAACAGTTTCAGACTGAGGCTGCACAGCTCCAACTGAGTCAAGCACAAAAACCGCACCATCCAATACACGTAATGAACGCTCTACTTCAACAGTAAAGTCAACGTGACCAGGGGTGTCAATGATATTAATTCGGTGATCTTTCCAAATACAATGAGTTGCAGCAGACGTAATAGTAATACCACGCTCCTGCTCCTGCTCCATCCAGTCCATAGTGGCAGCACCATCGTGCACTTCACCCATTCGGTGACTACGACCGGTATAAAAAAGAATACGCTCAGTCACGGTAGTTTTACCAGCATCAATGTGCGCCATGATACCGATGTTCCGCGTGCGGCGAATCTTCTCTAAAATTTTTGGATCTGTTTTTTGCTTCGTTTCGGACATAATACTTTTCAATAAAATCTTTTAGAATCTAAAGTGAGCAAAAGCTTTGTTAGCGTCTGCCATGCGGTGCGTTTCATCTTTTTTACGAACGGCACCACCTTCATTGTTGGATGCATCGATCAATTCTCTTGAAAGCCGGATTGACATCGACTTATCATTTCTGGAACGAGCGGCTCTGATCAACCACCTCATCCCCAATGCTGTTCCTCTTTCCTGCCGAACTTCAATTGGCACCTGATAAGTGGCACCACCAACACGGCGAGACTTAACCTCAACAACCGGTGTCGCGTTCTGCAGAGCGTTGCGGAATATATCAATTCCGGTTTCGCCTGTTTTTTCTTCAATAACTTCAAATGCCTGATATACAATCTTGCGAGCTACATTTTTTTTACCGTCTCGCATCAGGTTGTTTACGAAACGAGTTACCAGTTTATCCTCAAATATTGGATCCGGCTGGACATCTCGTTTATCTGCTGTTTTTCTACGCATGCTCGATTAATCTTAATTTCTTAGGGTTACCCTTTTGGCCTCTTGGTACCATACAGACTACGGCTTTGAGTTCTTCCCTCAACACCTGCTGTATCTAATGTTCCTCTAATAATATGGTATCGAACACCGGGTAAATCTTTCACTTTACCTCCACGGATCAATACAATACTATGTTCCTGTAAGTTGTGACCTTCACCGGGAATGTAAGCCGAAACTTCAATCCCGTTAGTCAAACGTACACGAGCTACTTTACGCAATGCCGAATTCGGCTTTTTGGGCGTAGTTGTATAAACACGAGTACAAACACCACGTTTCTGCGGACAATTCTGTAATGCAGGCGCGGTTGTTTTTCTTACCTTGCTTTTTCTACCTTTTCGTATGAGTTGATTTATAGTCGGCACTGTTCAATTATTTGGTTATTGCCATCGAATCGAGAGCTTGCAAATATAGGATACATTCAGGTACGAATGCAAAATAATTCTGTGAATAATTTCTTTAATTTTCTATATACCCCTTTGAACCCCACGTGAACTAAAAAAGAACCCTAAATTTCGACCTTTTTATGATTGGTCGGTATATAACATTATATCAGTTGAAATTATCCGATTTATCAAATCTCAGTACTAAAAGACTCGAAGCACTTGGCAGTGAAGGCATCCGTTCTGTCGCTGACCTCCTCAATTTTTTCCCCAGAAGATACCTTGATCGCAGCAACACTCAGAAGATCAAACATTTGATGGGCTCAGGAGAAGATGTTACAGTTGCAGGGAAAGTAACAGAAATAAATACAGCAGGGTATGGCAGAAAAAAGCGCCTGGAGGTTTATGTTGATGATGGAAGCGGAATTGTGAAAGGCGTCTGGTTTAGGGGTGTGGGTTATTTTAGCAAGTTTTTCAAAGAAGGTGAAACAGTGGCCTTCTTCGGGCAAGCCAAACGCTATGGAAAATCAATTTCTATTGCACATCCTGAGGTGGATAAAATTTCTTCTGAAGGAGATCTGGATTCCTTTTCCCGCATCTTTCCAATATATCCCGGAAGCAAGGGGTTAAGTAAAGCTCGCATCACCAGTAAATTAGTGCAGAACTGGATGGAGCAGATCCTTAACAATATTACAGCGGATGAGTTCTTGCCTGATGACCTTCTAAAAGAACATAAATTCCCCCAGCGACAGGAAGCCTACCGAATGATCCACTTCCCCGAGAGTCACAATGAACATAAAAATGCTCTTAACCGATTTAAGTTTGAGGAGCTTTTTCTTTTTGAGCTGAGTATGGAGAAGATCAACTTCACAGTAAAAGAAAGAGCAAGTGGTCATGTTTTTAATGAGGTAGGGAATTATACATCAAAGTATTTCAATGAATTGCTTCCCTTTAAATTAACAGAAGGGCAAAAATCTTCTCTTGCAGAGATAAAGGAGGATGTCCGCTCAGGGCAACAAATGAACCGTCTTATCCAGGGCGATGTAGGCGCCGGTAAAACTATTGTTGCTATCGGTGCCATGCTGATGGCTCTAGATAATGGATTTCAAGCGGCCTTCCTTGCTCCCACTGAAATTTTAGCCGAACAACATTACCGTACGCTTGCTGATCATTTGAAAGAACTTGATATCAATGTGCGACTTTTGGTCGGGTCCCAAAAAAAAGCGTTGCGAACAGATATACTTACCGATATAGAGGGTGGCAATGCTCAGATCGTGGTAGGTACTCATGCCATTATTCAGGATGAAGTCCGTTTTCATAACCTCGGATTAGCTGTCATTGACGAACAACATCGTTTTGGAGTGAAACAAAGAGCGGACCTTTTAAATAAAGGAAGTCATCCCCACATGCTCGTGATGAGTGCAACCCCGATCCCTCGCTCTTTAGCCATGACGGTTTATGCTGACCTGGACGTTTCTATAATTAGAGATCTGCCTGCAGGAAGAAAACCAATCAAAACTGCGATCCGGTCTAATAAGAAAAGAGAAGATGTCTATAACTTTGTACAACAGGAAGTACATGATGGCGGACAAGTTTATGTTGTTTATCCACTCATAGAAGAATCGGAGGCCTTGGACCTGAAAGATGCCACAGCAGGATTTGAAAAACTTAAAAAACGATTTCCTGATTTCAACATCGGACTGCTGCATGGCAGGATGAAAACCGAAGAAAAAGATGAGGTCATGAAGGCATTCATTAAAAATAAAATACAGATATTGGTTTCCACTACGGTAATTGAAGTTGGGGTTGATGTAGCCAATGCTTCCATTATGATCATTGAGCACGCAGAGCGATTCGGACTTTCCCAACTACATCAGTTACGTGGCAGAATTGGCAGGGGTGAGCGACAAAGCTATTGCATTTTAATGCCGGACGTCAAAGTGAGTAAATCCGGAGCATTTCGCCTTAAAACCATGGAAGAAACGAACGATGGCTTCCGCATAGCTGAAGCCGATCTAAAACTACGTGGACCTGGAGATTTCCTGGGAACCAAACAAAGCGGCCTTCCCGATTTCAAATTCGCAGATATTGTGGAAGATCAGTTTTTACTGGCTCAGGCCAAGGATGAAGCTAAAGAATTACTCACGAAAGATCCTAACCTTGAAGATCCCGCCCATAAACAGCTTTCAAATGTGTTTATCCCCTACTTTAAAGAAAAATCACAGTTTTACGGAATGGGATAAATTGAAGTCTGTTATCAAAACTTTCTTTCCGCCCAAAGAATAGTTTGAATTGCTAAAAAACCAAGCAACCAAATCCAATCCGGAACCTTTCTGCTGTTATTGATTGAATCGATAATTTCAGTGCTTTTTATTTGCCGGATCTCACGACTGGTTTGTTGATATGTTCTATATGCCTTATCAAATCTCCACTCATCATAACCATATACATAAAACCAGGTTTTCAGCTCTCCATACTCTGCAAAATGCCAGCCAGTTTTCCGGGGAGTGATGGTTGCTGATACCACTTCAGCATTTTCTGAATGATCCATCACCGGGACTCCTAAAGTATCTGGATCAAATATTGGCTTCACCATCATTCTTTCGAGAGATGATGACTGAGTTACAAAAGCGTTTGTCTTTTCATGTACTCTTGCCAGGTTGGGAGTAATTTCAAACTGAGAAGATTCCTTTAAAATAGTACGGCTCAAATAATCTACCCAAAACCGATTATAGGTCTCACTTTCTCCTTCGATAAGCCAATGATACGTGCGATAAAATAAATGCCCTGTTAAACTTCCTGTGCCATTTTCAATTCTTACAGCAACTGCGTCATTCCCTGTATAGTCATAAAGAATTTCAGCAGACTCAGATAGTTCATTTATACTCAAATTTAATAATGAAATTGGAGTAGTCAGCTCCTCTCTTGAACCAAATATAGAAGGCAACCAGTTTCGTTCTTCCAGCCTGTTTAACTTTTGCACCTCGATCGTGCCTCTAGAAAGTTCTGAAAACACCACACTCCAGCTCTCTGAATATTCCACGGAAGGAGCAGTCAATATTACATCCAGGCCGTTTTGAATAGCTCCCTTTATTTGCTCTTGCTGTGATAACGGAAGCGCTAAAAACTCTCGGAAATCTAAAAACAATACATCCTTTCCAGCCAGGTTATTCATAATAGATTCAGCCTGACTCACTTCTGCATTCACTACATCATACCTAAAACGATCTTGACCAATTCTGCTGCGGCTGATCACTCTATGTCCCCGTTCCCCAAAATGCTCTGCCAGATAATTGATCTCAAATGAGGGACTGTACATTAAGATCCCAACTGTCAATAACTCGGGTTGAATCGCTCGAATATGGAGTATTTCCGAAAAATCAGTCTCATCTCCCTCCCACTCAATATCATAGCTGACCGGCCCCTGCATGTATAACCGGTCTACAAATCTTAACCGGTCTTCATTAATTTCACGGTTTTGCCAGATCTCCCCATCTTTGTACACAAAAATGGAATCCCCGGTTTGCGCTCCTTTTGCTAAAACAACGAATTCAAATTCCCTCCCAACTTCAACTGTCTGAGGAGCCTGATGTAAAAAAAAACCTCTCTCAGGTTCATTCAATAAATCAACCCATTGATACTTAACGGGAAGTAGCTCTTCGCTCCCGTATCCGAACAAGTCGATCTGACTGCCATCAGACAAACGACCATTCAGCATAGAAGCAGAACTCAACCATTTTCTTTGCGGATTGAATTTGTCTGCATCACGAAGTGAATACACAGAATCATATTTATTTGAATTGAACACCTCTTCCTCAAATCCATCCGTGATCAAAGCGTAACTGGTAGATTTTGAAAGCCACCATTTTGGCTCTGTCAAAAACCCAATAAGTAACAATCCGGATAACATGATCAAAGCAGTTCTTCCCTTTTGTTGATAGGCTATGAAGTCATGCCACGCAGCGAAGACCGCGATCACTAAAACAATAATTGAAAAGATCAGGATCATCATTGTTCGGATTGAATATTTGGAAGTACAGGCCGGGTTCGGGGAGCCGGATCAAGTTGAAGTTCGTCTGCCAATTCGCTAATTAACTTATTGATCTGCTGCTCAACTTGATTATCTCGCCCATCATTTTCTATACCCCTTAGACGGTTTAATAAAAAAAGTCGGTTTGCATCGGTTAACTCAGATTGCAAGATCAAACTGCGTCCTTCTTCTGCTAATTCACTTGCTGCCAAAGTCCGGTCTTCCAATAGAAGCTGAAGTTGTTCAAGTGGATCAGTAGGTCTGTTAGTTTGTAAACTTCCTTCTGGTCCGGCAAAATCATCGTAGGTTCCGGTCAGCCTTTTTTCTTCTTCCGGAATAGGTGGTAATTCATACCCTGCTTTGCGAGTGTACTGTCGGTTCGCCTGTTGTACCGCCTTTAGGTATTCCAGGGCAGCATATTCGTATGGCAAAGCTTCCTGAGGCCGCCGAATACGCAGGTACATTTCAGCATTCCACATATTATCCAGCGACTGTTTCAATAATGCCCGAGGACTTTCAGCAAACAGCGTGTTCATCTCTGCTGCTCCGTGATCATGGAAAAACTCATCTGGAATGATGCCTGCCACCTCGCTTTCCGCACTTGAAAGCCCCATTTCATTGACCTCTTCCCCCTCATGATCGTGATCATCTGCTGCTTCGGCCTCTCCAAGGTCAGCTCCTCCACCGTCTGAAATGGCATCAGTTTCGGCTGAAGACTCCATCTCATCCTCCATTCCCAGATATTCTCCATACCGCTTCCGCAGCAAATTCTGATCGTGACCGATATTCTCCGAGCGCCGGTTAAATTCTACCCTGCTGATATTCGGTTCATCCTCAAGCAATTGTTCGGTATCGATTATGATCTGCCGCTGACTTCGAAAATATTCCGGAAGCAGATCAACACCAAGTCCCGCAATTTCCACTGTGCTTACTTCAGCTGAATCGGTATAGATAATGAAATAAGTATCCGACCTTGCGATCTGTGGTTCAGGTTTATTGTCGGTGGCTGTGATGAAAAAATAGAGTTCATCGCCGGGCTCCATTTCGAGATCATCTGCATTCAGTGTAGCAGATGCCTTTACTTCTTGAGTACCCAAACCGGAAAGATCATCAAATGAAAAACTCTGTTCCCTGAATCGTACATTTTCTCCTGACCCCTGGGCAAGCGTGGCGTTTATTTTTGTATTCGTGATTCCATAATCATCCCCAACTGTAGCCTCAATATCAAAGTCTCGTTTTCCTTTGGTGATAAAATCCCGTTTCTCAACCGGCTTTTCTACTGCAAATCCAGGTGGTTGGTCAGCTATCACCTCAATGCTTTTAAAGGCGGAATAAATAGTTGTATCTGCAGCAGAAAGCACAATTTGATAGATCCTGTTTTCAGTTGCCTCCATGCTGACAAAATAATCTCCAGCCTCAGAATCACTATCCAAAAGCAGTTTTTCGCCGTTAGAAAAAAGTAGATGAACATTTTCATAATCGCCTTCCGTTTTTGTATTCCACTCCATCCGAGATTGTTCGGGGATTGAGATATTTTCAAAGCCTGAGGTTCGGTTTGAAAGACCGGTGTATGGCGGTGGAGTTATCTTGATCTGAACCTCAGTCAACTCCGGTATGTTTTGTTCGGATTCCACTGCTTTTTCCTCTTGCACTTGTTCGGCCCGGGTTAGCGCCACAGATTTTAAAGCATCATTTAGGACCGGTTTTGAAACGAGTAAGATCAGAGAGAGAGCCATCCAAAGCCCTCCCATACGTCCTGCTTTTTTTAATGACTCATTTGGAAGTATGATCTGATCGGCAAATTCATTCAGCTTTTTGGAGATCTTTTCTTTTTGCCATGCCTCCATAGTCTCTTCGTCGGGTTCATTAAGAAATAAAAATGAAGATTCTTCCATAAAGGGATATGTTCGATCCAGAAATCGAGTAATCTCTTCAGGTGAAGGCTTATTAAATCTCCCGGTGATAAATGCAATGGCCGTGCTTCCCACAAAGAAAGCGCCGCCAATAATGAGTGGAGCCACCGAGGAATCCAAAGAGAACACGTATGCAAAAACTCCCACCAAAAAACTGACTCCGGATATCTGTATAAATTCTCCAAGAATCCTCTTGCGATGCAATTGTCTGATCAATTTCTGAAGCATGTCCATGATCACATCCCCCTCTTTGGTGCAAGCCACCGTTCAAGCAACCATAACGCAGCCAGCAATCCAATCAGCCATAATCTTGCAGAACGTTGTTCCTCAGGAATATCAGATGCACCACTTTCAGAGGCAAAAACCGGATTCCGCTGAACTTCATCCATTATAGGCCATAGAGAAGCTTCAATATCTAATCCACTCCGGATCAGCTGATTTCCCACTCCCACAAAAACCCAGCTCTTCAAAGACCGGTCCGGATTTCCGTTCACCACCAGATTTCCATCCTCATCTTCAAATAAAAATGGAGTGTGTTTATCACGCGAAGCAAGAATAGAATGTGCAGCAATCAAACCGGTATCAAGATCGGTAACCTGAAATGATATTCCTGTCCATGCATTGGCTCCTATTAGGTCTTCAGCTCCGGATTCATCTCCACTTTGTGAAAGGGTAACTATCTGATCATCTCCCACTGTAAATTGTGCACTTTCAGAAATTTGCTGCTCTTCATATGCTATATCCCATAAGGTTGCCGCATAGCTTAAGCCTAGATTTACTTCTTCTGGATTTTTTGAATTTAAGATCAGTTTCACTTCATTCAATACCTGCTCCGGTTCTTCCTGAAGCGTTTCAATATTGGTAGAAATTCCAACATCAGTTCGACGGTGAATCAATGCTTTAGATTCTCCGCTACTTCCCATCCATGCAGCTACTATTTTTTCAGATATCACCAGCGAATCATTTTGCTGCCAATCAATACCTGCATTGATCTCAGGACGAATTTCATTAAACCTTTTTGCGGAAAAATCACCTTTAACAATGATCTTTACAGGATGATAATCGTGGTCAGCCTGAGCAAGCAAATTCCACCAGCCCATGGCATCTATTTCTGCAGACGAAAATTCCAATACCGGGTTTCCGTTCTCATTTTTGGTCTGATCTATTTTTTCAGAATTTAATTCTGAAATAGTGACTAACTCCCTGATTTCAGTCTCAGATTTCCAAGACAAGTTCGCTAATAAAAGTATGACCAAAGCAACTAAAACTATCCTGATCAGCATCAGTGGAATTTCATGTAATTCGATTCGTTTTGCGGATGCGAATGATTCTTCCGGCAGAAAACGGAACGTCCCAAGCAATCGCGGCTTGCCCGATCTTTTGTTCCAGAGATGAATCAAAACAGGAATAAGTACTGCTGATCCTAACCACAGCCAAACAGGAGTACTAAATATCATAATCGCTCCCGAAGTTTTAGAAATTCAAAAAGGGCATCTCTCACAGGTTGATTCATCTGCATCGTGAATAAATTAGTGCGAGGACTTAGCAACCCGGTCTTTAATTCTTCCAAATATGCATGCAGGTTTTGGAGATATTTCTCCCGAACAGCACTGGTTCTTATATTTTTTGTAGCGTGGCTTTCCGGATCTTCCACCGTCACTGCTTCTTCTATCTCCAGGTGAAGTTCATCATATCCCAAAATTTGCAAAAACTGAATTTCATGCCCCACACTTTTACTGAGCTGAATAAAGGTTTCCCAGCGTTGCTCTCCGTCCAGAAGATCTGAACAAACGATCCAAAGTTCGCGTGAGTAGGCATTCAAGTTATCCGTCAGCCAATCCGTTGATTCCGGCCAGTGCCCTTTACAATTTACATTCTCAAGTAAATGAATAAATCGATTTAAATGAGCTTTCCCCCTCTTTTCAGAAAGACTTCTATGCTCTTCATTGTTTACAAGATGAAGTGCTACTGCATCTCCCTGTTGACTGGCAATGGTTGCCAAAACAGCTGTTACAAGGGTAGCATACTGAAAACGGGTAATGCCATTTTCTTCATACTTCATTGAAGCCGACATATCGAGGAAAAAACGAACCGTGACTGAAGATTCTGTTTCCGATTCTTTGATGTAATACCGGTCGCTTCGGGCAAACATCTTCCAGTCGATCTGACGGATATCATCTCCCGGTTGGTAGCTGCGGTATTGACTGAATTCACTCCCAATCCCACGCCGGGTTCCCTTATGCATACCGATCATAAACCCATCCACGATGTGTTTGGCAAGCAGCCCCAGATTTACCCCGGAACGCAATACATCCAGTTCTTCGGGTTCTCTTTTCATGATAGGTTATACTGTACTTTGAGGAGGCTGAATTTCTTTCAGCAGCTGCCGGGTTACATCATCCGTTGAAACTCCTTCTGTTTCAGCTTTGAAATTAAGCAACATTCGATGTCGTAAAACAGCCGGGGCTACAAAAGCGAGATCATCCAAAGTGACTGCATAACGATCATTTAATAAAGCACGGGCCTTTGCCGTTAAGATCATAGCCTGTCCTGCACGGGGACCTGCTCCCCATTCCACATTTTTCTTAACCGTCTCACTTTTGGTTTCCCCAGGACGAGTATTGCGAACTAAACTGTTCACATAAGAAATAAGATCATCACTGATCACAATTTGCCGAACCAGATGTTGGGCCTCAATGATCTCACCCGCAGACATTACGGGTTGTATCTTCTGCTTTGAGTCACCTGTTGTTAATTTCAAGACATCAAATTCTTCCTGTTCGGTGGGATAATCTACTTTCAGGAACATCAAAAAACGATCGAGTTGGGCTTCAGGCAATGGATAGGTTCCCGACTGCTCAATAGGGTTTTGAGTAGCCAACACAAAAAACGGAGGGGTCAGCTCCAGCGTCTTCCCACTTGCAGTCACACGAAATTCCTGCATGGCTTCCAACAGTGCTGATTGAGTTTTGGGAGGGGTGCGGTTGATCTCATCCGCCAATAATATATTCGTGAAGATCGGCCCCTTCTCAAATTTAAAATATCTCTTCCCGGTTCCGTGATCTTCTTCCAGGATCTCCGTTCCAATAATATCCGTAGGCATCAGGTCGGGCGTGAATTGAATACGGTTGAAGTCAGCGTCAATGGCTTCAGCCAAAGAGCGGATCATCAGTGTTTTTGCAAGACCGGGAACGCCTTCGAGCAACGCATGTCCGCCTGCACAAAAGGTGATCAGTAATTCATCAAGGACTTTCTCTTGCCCAACGATCACTTTACCGATCTCTTGTTTCAGTTTCTGAAGTTTACTTACTAATTCAACAACGTTTTCTTTTTCGATATTCACGTTCACGTACTATACATGTTTTTGTTGATGGCGTACATCACAATATTTACGCCAAATTTAGTATTGTCGCGGGCCAGCCAGCGTTTGTTTCTGTAATCGTAATCCCATTCGCAGCCGTAATCCTTGTTACTGTAAAGCACCCGGATCTCTCCGTCAATCACAATGGCTTTCAGATAATCGTGTACTAAGTCATCGCCCCAACCATTCAGTTCAAAACTGGTGGTTGGCGGACCGTCCTCAAATTCAAAGAAGGAGGAATAAATAGGATGATCATTGGGAATCTTTTTCAAGGCATCCGGACCAAAGATCTCGGCCATTTGTGCTTCAAAAGATTTGGCAAAGAGTCCATCGATGTCATGATTACAGTCATCCACAAAAATGAAGCTGCCATTATACACCAATTTCTCAAAATTCTCCCTTTCTTTGTTAGAAAACTCCACGAGCCTATGCCCGGTCATATAACAAAAAGGAGAACTCAGGATCTTGTTGCTGGAAAGCGGGATCACTTTTTCTTCCTGATCGATGGAAAGGGTTGTGTATTCTACCAGGGAATGCATCAGATTAGCCGGCATGCGTTCATCCACGTACCAATTTCCTGACTCGTACTGAATACGAGTGAAGAAGAAATCGGTATTTGAGGTTCCGGAAGATGCCATAGCTGATAATACGAAATTGAAAGGGAAAGTTATTCCTTCAGGAACTCAAGTCCGGCTTTGTAATATTTTTTAACGTTGTTTTGCCCAAACTCCATCTGACGGATAACCCGTCTGATGGATGGATAAGACTTTGTCATTAGAATCTGGCAAAAGCAATAGAACGCGGATTACACGGATAGTGCGGATGATCGCGGTTTGAATTGATTTTCGATGAACCGATGGATCGAATAGCGATGGACGATTTTTCTTCTTCTTACTCCTTCTTTTTTGAACCGGGATTTGCAGGATTTTAGGATGTACAGGATTTTCCGGAGCCGATCCTGTAGGGATCATACATGAATAGCCCCGTCCTTTAGGACGGGGTGAATGAATACCAAAAAGAAAACCTCCGCCCGTTTACTAAAAAGAGGCTTAGACGGTTATCGGAGGTTGGGCTTTGGTGTTTTTTTTAGGGATATGATTTGCAGCGGGTTGCCTTCTATTACATCTGGTGGTCCGGAGTGGCATTCCCAACACGGCTTTAGTGAACCAGGGTAAAAAGAGAGCAGAACTCCATCTGACGGATTACCCGTCTGATGGATGGTTACGGCTTCGGTGCTCGAATTCACCAAACGGTCAGACGGGCTGGGAGCCGTCAGACCGGGAGACTTAGTTCAAATCATCTTAATAACAACCGATTATAGGGAAAGCATGGTATAATCGAAAAAAAAAAGAATTTCACAATTATCTCACAACCTAGAAGATAATTATAAAAAAAAGCCACCCATAAAATTACAGGTGGCTTTGATAATTGATTTTATTACAGATCTTAAACCGCGTCAGACAAACTGCTGAAGGTGAAGTCACGGATCTTCATAGGCGGGATCATATTTCCACTACAACGAACCGGCTTACCTAATTCTTCGATGTTATTAAGCATGATCACCGGACTTTCGTTAAAACGGAAGTTCTTAACGGCGTGCTTGATCTCACCATCTTCAATATAAAAGGTTCCATCCCGGGTCAGGCCCGTTAGCAGCAACGACTGCGGATCCACCGTTCGGATATACCATGTTCTGGTAACAAGGATCCCGCGTGCCGTTGAAGCCACGAGTTCTGCCGTAGATTTAGTTCCTCCTTCCATAATTGCGTTAACCGGTCCGGGCAGAGGTTCAACGCCTTTTTCTTTTGCCCAAAATCTGGAATAAGAAAGGTTCTTAACCACTCCATTCTCGATCCACATAGTTTTATCTACCGGTTGACCTGAACCTGTGAAAGGAGCGGTTGGCACGGTTTGATGGAAAGGATCAGAATATACTGTTACACGCTCGTCAAACATTTTCTCACCTAGGCGTGTACCTCCACCCTGCTTAGAAAGGAAACTTCGTCCCTCATCTGCAGTACGGGCACCCATCCTGAAAAACATATTTCCGAGTAGGCCAACGGAAGCATCCGGCTCAAGGATCACCGTATATTTTCCGGGCTCAAGGGCAACAGCTTCAGCCGAACCTTCCGATTTTTGGATAGCAATATCTGAGGCAGTGGCCGTATCCAGCAGGTCAACATCGTTATAATCCCGAGATACCCACCCGGAACCTCTTCCATCCCGGGTTCTCACCGTCACAGAAAATTCTACTTCTGTAGACTGGTTGTAAGCAAACAAACCATTACTGTTCATAATGGCACTAAAGTCTGCCTCATCTTCTAAAAATCCCGCTGATATCAACCCATTATCTATACTTGGTTTGATACTATTTTCTGCAGCTCTAGCCCTGTAATCCGGACTTATTTGACCAGTAGATTCAAAATATGTCTTTGAATCTTTATACTCCTGTGGTCCCAAAGGCTCCAAATATTCAGGATTTTCCGGAGCAAGCTGTGCCAGTTCTTCTGAACGGCGAACAACTTTTTCCAGCGATTCATCATCAAATTCATTGATCGATGCAGTTCCAGTTTTTTTACCGAATGCAGATTCTATGGAAAGTGAAGTATTTTGATCTTCTCCGCTTGTTGTTACGGTATTTCGGGCATAGCGAATGTTACCGCCTTTACTGCCCTGCAAGTTTACTTCACAATGATCAGCTTTTGAAAGGTTGATCACCTTTTGCATGATGTCCCGTGCTTCGTCTCGTGTTAAAATGGCCATAATTTTCAGTTCTTATCGTTATTTTTTTATTTCCTTTAGATTCGTCGGGCGGTATTGATCACATTGATACCGTCAAAACGTGTAGTTGAGCTTCCATGAGAAACCGCACTTGATTGTCCGGGTTGTCCCTTTCCATCAAAGAAAGATCCACCCAACCGAAAGTCGCTTTCATCACAAATAGCAGAACAAGAATTCCAGAACTCCTGCGTATTTGACTGATAAGCTACATCTCGAAGCATCCCTGTTATTTCACCATTCTTGATCTCATAAAATAACTGGCCGCCAAACTGGAAATTATATCGTTGCTGGTCGATAGAATACGAGCCATCACCCACAACATAAATTCCGTTTTCGACATCCTTGATCATCTCATCAACTGACAGTTTATCTTTGCCGGGTGCCAATGATACATTCGGCATGCGCTGGAACTGAACACTGTTCCAACTGTCTGCATAACAACAGCCGTGAGACTCATCTTCGTTGATAATATGTGCCTGATCACGAATAGCCTGATAATTAACCAGGATTCCATCTTTGACCAGATCCCATCTTTTGGTCTGGACTCCCTCATCATCATATCCAACATGACCTAATGAACCTTGCTGAACTTTATCAGCATAGAGGTTTACGATATCTGAGCCATACTCAAAATCACCGGACTCCCACTTATCTAAAGTAGCGAAACTGGTTCCCGCGTAGTTGGCTTCATATCCGAGTACACGATCCAACTCTAGTGGGTGACCTACATTTTCATGGATAGTCAACCAGAGGTGAGAAGGATCAAGAACTAAGTCGTACTGACCGGGCTCCACAGATTTAGCGGATAGTTTTTCGGTTCCTTTTTCTGCAAGCTGTGCCGCATCCTCGATCATATCGTAAGAGTGACCATAGCGTGTTACTATCCCTTTGGCTTTTTCAGATTCATTTCCATCCAGATATTCATATCCCATGCCCATTGGAGAGCTCAGGCTCTGAATAGATTCAAAGGTTCCGGACTCCCTGTCTACCAAGCTTACATTAAAAGTTGGCCAGATACGATGTACGTCCTGATCGATATAGGATCCTTCAGTTGAAGCGAAGTATTTCTGCTCATTCACCAAAAATAAGTTACTTCCTACAAATGAGGCCCCATTTTGCATGGCTGCATTATTTACTTCCAGTAAGAAATCTACTTTCTCGGAAATTGGTACTTCAAAAGCATTTTTCTTGATCGGAGTCTTCCAGGAAACTTCACCATGAGAATCAACGGGAGCCAGTTGAACCGGCTCACTTTGGATCGATCCATTTGCCTTGGCGATCATAACCGCTTGTCGGGCTGCCTCAGCTATTCCTTCTTTGGTTACATTATTAGTGGATGCAAATCCCCAGGTACCGTTTGCAATCACGCGAACACCCACTCCGAACGACTCGGTATTAACAGCATTCTGAACCTGCTGCTCCCTGGTAATGATAAATTGATTTAAATATCTCCCGATCCTGATATCTGCATAGCTTGCGCCGGCCATTTTCGCAGTGTTAAGTGCAATATCTGCCAATTCTTTTTTCTCTGATACCGACATACCGGTTAGGGAAGAAAATGCTTCCACCCTTGTTCCTATGAGCGGAATCATCATTCCACCCATCCCTATTCCTGCAATTTTTAAAAAATCTTTTCTTTTCAAGGAATAACTCCGTTTTGATTTATAGTTACTGTTTTAAATTCTTCGTCCCGTATTGATGACATTCACACCTTCAAATCGAGTGGTGGGGCAACCGTGACTTACCGCACTAACCTGAGAAGGCTGGCCTTTCCCGTCAAAGAAGGTTCCGCCCAGTTCATAGGTTGAAGGGCCTCCCAATTCTGCACATGTATTCCAGAATTCTTGCGTATTGGACTGGTAAGCAACATCACGCAACATCTGAGTGATCTCACCATTTTTTATTTCATAATAAAGCTGTCCGCCAAACTGGAAATTATATCGCTGCTGATCAATAGAGTAGGAGCCACGTCCTTTTATATAAATTCCATCTTCTGTGTTAGAAATAATATCCTGAACCGACTTATCTTCTTTACCTGCCTCCAGTGAAACGTTCGGCATTCTTTGAAAAGGAACGGAAGACCAGCTATCGGCATAGCAACATCCGTGGGATTCGTTTTGGTCTATGATATTAACCTGATCCCTGGTTGCTTGATAGTTCACTAAAATTCCGTCACGAACCAGATCCCATTTTTTTGTTTTCACTCCGTCATCATCATACCCAACCGTAGCTAAAGCATCTTTCTGATTTTTGTCGGCTACAAAATTTACGATCTCACTTCCATACTGGAAATCACCGGAACGCCATTTATCGAGCGTAGCAAAACTGGTTCCGGCATAATTGGCTTCATATCCAAGTACGCGGTCTAGTTCCAGCGGATGGCCTACCGATTCATGAATCGTCAAAAACAGATGTGAAGGATCAAGTACAAGATCATATTTCCCGGGCTCCACGCTTTTTGCTGAATGTTTTTCAATAGCCTGCTCGGCCGCCTCACGAGCCTCCTCTACCAATCCAAAATTCTTCACGTACTCGTATCCCATTCCTATGGGCTGAGCGAGTGAATTCCGAGTCTCAAATCCGCCCTGATCTCGGTTGATACTTGTTACCGTAAACGTAGGCCAGCAGCGATATACATTTTGTTCAGCAAAAGTGCCTTCAGTAGAAGCAAAGTATTTCTGTTCGTTTACAAAGAAGAGATTCGAGGAGCAGAAATCAGCCCCCGCTTTTTCGGCCTCAGAATTGATATTCATCAACAGATCCACTTTCTCTTCCATCGATATTTCAAATGGGTTGGTCTCGATGGGGGTATTCCAGCTTACATCACCATATCCGGGGACCGGAGCTAGTTGTACCGGCTCTGATTGCAGTCTTCCATTGGCCTTTGCGATAAGCACTGCTTGGTTTGCAACTCGCTTTATTTCACTTTCAGAAACCTGATTAGAGGAAGCAAAACCCCAGGTTCCGTTGGCGATCACCCTAATTCCAAAACCAAATGATTCGGTATTTGTGATCCCTGTTATATTCTGCTCGCGACTACTAATAAACTGATTCAGGTATCGCCCGATCCGAATATCTGCGTAAGAAGCACCTGCATTTTTTGCAGCAGTCAAAGCAATTTCAGCTAATCGCTTCTTCTCCGTATCAAGCAATCCAGCGACTACTGTGTTACTGTTAATGAATGGAAGAAAGGTAACACCCGCTGTTCCAATACCCGCAATCTTTAAAAAGTCTTTTCGCTTCATATAAGAAATTTTTTATTCCTTAATGAATCACTTATTACCCTAAAATGCCAATTGGATTACGGTAAAAAAATTTAAATAGGCTGAAAAAAAATCTTTGATATGCGCTGTTTCACAATATGCTTACGTATGTCTATTTAAACGTTAATCTAATTTCACCACATGCTTAAATACTCAGCTACTACTTTATTGTTTAGTTTAATTTTCCTCTCTACAATTACAGCACAAGATTGGATTTCATCAAGCGGTGCTGTCACTACAAATACTCTCAATGATGTTCAATTTGTTTCAAGTCAAACAGCCTACGCTGTGGGTGACCTTGGTACCGTAATAAAAAGTACTGATGGCGGCAACACCTGGACCGATGTCTCTTTTGGTGAAACCAAATCTTATTTAAGTCTGCATTTCTTTGATGAAAATATAGGTTTTGTAGGAGGCCCATTTAGCTCTTCCGGTGGTGGAAGTACTGAAATGTTAGCTAAAACAACTGACGGCGGACAAACCTGGGATATATTATCATCTTTCGACTTTGAAGATTTTCATGACATGGAATTTCTGAATGCTGATACAGGATGGGTTGCTGCTCAAGATGGTAAAATCATTTACACTACCGATGGTGGCAGTAACTGGTCTTCAAAATCCGCCGGCACAGAAGATCTGTTGGATATGGATCTTGTCAATGACAGTACCTTTTGGGTAGCCGGTGAAAATGGCGCTCTTTATAGTTCTAATGATGCCGGAGATAGCTGGGATCAAGCTATTCAAATTGATACTTTAGGACTTTCTCAAAATGATCACCTTTATGGAGTCGAGTTTACCAGTCAAGATACCGGCTATGTGACAGGCTGGACCTATGACAGCCAAAGCTTTCAAGATGTGGGGTTTTTACTTCAAACAACTGACGGCGGCACAACATGGGAAAAATCGGATTATGACTTTCAACATTTGTTATATGACCTAGAGATAGGAAATAATGGAGAAATTGTACTTGCCGGCGGAAAAGAGCAATTTGGTGAAAATGAAAGTAATGCCATCTACATATCAGAAGATAAAGGTGAAACCTGGCGTGTGATCTCGGATGGAGATGGCCCTCTTTTTTGGACCTCCCTTGATTCGCATTCCGAAAACTGGATCGCAACAGGAGAATCGGGAGCCACTGCTACTTTTACCCTCGCTGATGATACCTTACACACCGACATAATCACAGGTTTAGACATTGCTGATATCAGCTTTGGAGATTCAGATCACGGTGTATTTGTAACTGGCCGCGACAAAGTGCAAGCACGGATATTCTCTACCACTGATGGTGGCACAACATGGGAAGAACGCTTGAAGCTGGATGGGCGTAAAGAATTTAACTCCGTTGGTTTTGCCGGTGGTCAATATGTCTGGGCTATTGGAACAGACCATTACACCGGTGATTCAAGATGGCTTATATATCTTTCCCTTGATAAAGGAGAAACCTGGACTGAATTGGCCTTAGATTTTCCGGTACATGAACAACTCAATTATATGGAGAAAGTTCAGTTCCTCGATATAGAAAACGGATTTATTAAAATTGAAGATGTCCTGCTAAGAACTACGGATTCAGGAGCTACTTGGGAGAAAACTGTAGAACCTACTTCTTTGTCGTTTACCGACTTTCATACCATTCATTTCCTTGATAGCCAAAATGGGTGGATGGCTGGTGATGACCATATTGTCTTTACAAGTGATGGTGGAACCACTTGGGAAACCAAATTTCAACAAGACAACCAAAGTACTGAGATCATTGAGATCTTTGCTTTGAATAATTCTACAGTTTATGTGTCAATGCAACATGGTAAACTCATGAAAACCACTGATGCCGGAGATACCTGGAGCGACTTAAATCCTTCTACCAGTTATGACCTTAATGATCTTCATTTTATTGACGAGAATTCAGGCTATGTTGTTGGTGATGGAGGAAGGATCCTTACTACAGCTGACGGTGGACAGAACTTTACGGCAAGTTATGATCAAACAGATAAAAATATCCACAGCATTTTTGTTTTGGATGAAAATACCAGCTGGATCGCAGGTGAACGAGGAGCTTTGCTTACCACAACCAATGGCGGCGGAATTGCTACTTCTGTTGAAGAAATTTCGCAAAAAGATATTCCCTCAACAATAACTTTGGATCAAAACTATCCAAACCCATTTAATCCTTCCACAGTCATTAATTTTGAAATCCCTCAAAATAGTCGGGTCAAACTGGAAGTTTTTGACATGATGGGCAGAAAAGTGAGAACACTCTTAAACGGAAAAATAAGATCTGCGGGGCAGCATTCCGTAACCTTTAATGCGAATGACCTGGCATCCGGAATATACATTTATCGATTAACAGCCGGTACGCACGTTCTTACGAGAAAACTGACGCTGATCAAATAAATTATTAAAACCTGAGATAGTGAATG
>Ga0136558_1000355_pt1 | contig 26238 bp, 22 predicted proteins | sample AntRauTorckE6833_FD_101391 | JGI IMG/M metagenome (GOLD analysis project Ga0136558, IMG submission 101391) | Saline lake microbial communities from Rauer Islands, Antarctica - Metagenome Torckler E6 #833 | ecosystem: Environmental > Aquatic > Non-marine Saline and Alkaline > Saline | place...
AGCTGGGTTCAGAACGTCGTGAGACAGTTCGGTTTATATCCGCTGTGGACGAAAGGAAATTTGAGAGAGCTTGCCCCTAGTACGAGAGGACCGGGGTGAACGCACCGCTGGTGTACCAATTGTCATACCAATGGCATCGTTGGGTAGCTATGTGCGGAACAGATAAGCGCTGAAAGCATATTAAGCGCGAAGCTGGTCTCAAGATTAGATTTCCCTATGAGGACCCTGATAGACGATCAGGTTGATAGGCGCAAGGTGAAAGTGCAGTAATGTATTCAGCCGAAGCGTACTAATAGTCCCATTGACTTTTTACGACCATGAGCCATGCAACGATTAGCCTGCCAACAAGCCTAGCTTGTTGTGCTGCTAATCTTCTGGCGCAGAACTTTGTTTCTAGCCTGTGAGTCGCAGTCGATGTATTTTTATACATCTCCTTAGCGATTCTCGGCAGAGCCGCGTTCTGCACTCAGATGCATGACTCATGGCAAGAGAGTATATTGACTAGCTATTGGTGTTCCCAAACAGGAGCACTTCAGTTTGTCTTAAGTATTTTAAAATTTATCCTAAATTAGGTCCGAGCTACACTTTGTACATGGACACCGAGAAACGCCTCATAGAGGCGTGGAATGTGGAATGTGGAATGTGGAATGTGGCAACTTGCTATATCTTCTATCTTCTATCTTCTATCTTCTACGCTTCAAAATGAAGCGCCCTCGGTGCCCATAGCACGAGGGAGACACCTGTTCCCATACCGAACACAGTAGTTAAGCCTCGTAGCGGTTACAATACTTGAGGGATCACCTCTGGGAAAATAGCACGGTGCCGAACTATAGAACAAGCCATCCAAACAGGGTGGCTTTTCTTTTTGGTTCCGTGCTATTTTCCCAGGTGCGGAAAGTAAAGGGCCCCATCGAGCCTGTTCGATGGGGTGTTGTCACGGTGCCGAACTATACAATAAGCCGCCCTCAATAGGGCGGCTTATTGTCTTTTTAGATTTGGTAATTTGTCTGTCCGGACCAGCTGTGTAATGCCTGTCGTATCTGCAAGGACAGACATTCTTATTGACATGAGCGCAATAGGGTGTTAGTATAAGCGTAATTCGAAAGAATTTAAAGAGAGGGAATTACTATCTATATAGTAATCCCTCTTTTTTATTCCTCGAAGCATCATTAAATAATCTTACGGTACCTACGGGTTCCTGGGATACATGGGAGGCTAATATGGCTGGAACAAAAACAGGCGGCAAAGCAGCTGCTAACACGAACAAGACCAAGTATGGTGCGGATTTTTATGCAAAAATCGGTGCTATGGGTGGCAAAAAAGGTGTAACAGGTGGCTTTTACGCTGACCGTGATCTTGCCCGAAAAGCTGGTCAAAAAGGTGGTCGTATTTCACGACGTACCAAGAAAATAACTGCTTAGATAGCGGTCCTATTTAGTAAAACATCGGTAGAGTACTATGCTCGACCGATGTTTTATTTTTATCAGATTTAATACATAGTCTATACGGCCGACGAAACTTAGCATCAGACACGCGCCATTGTTGCTGGCAATTCACACATAGATACACCTGGGGTACAACCTGCATGCTTGTTTGATCGCATGTAGGGCAACCACTCCTGGCGTGTAACCAGTCGCGGTAGGTATCAAGACAGTCCTGTACATGTTCATCGTCTATTTTTAGGCCATATTCTGGGCTGATTGATTTAGCGTAATCCCACGCTTCGGCCTCCATCATGAGTAGTTCTAGGTCAGAAGAGTATCCAGTATGATTTAGCGCGGCGTGAGAAAACTCATGAAGCAGTGACCATTTAGAAATTTCGGTAGATTTGACATTACCGTTGTAGTATATTTTCCTATCTGAAGGCGACCATGAAAATACCTCTCCTGATATAAAATGTATATCAGCATAGTCTGCAGAAAGGCTTTTAATGAGCTGTTTCATGCCATTGCTTAATTAGTTGATAACAGCCGTGTATAACAGCCTCTTCTGGGTGTTGCGCCTGAACGATAGGCGGTATTGTAAGCAGGGGGTTCTCATAGATTGTTAGAAGTTCTACGAGGCGGTCCTTGAACTTGTCTAGGTGTGTTCCTACACCTCCACCGATAACGATGATATCTGGTGTATAGGTTGCGATGACGGTTATAAATCCGGTGGCCAGATTATGGGCGATGGCATACCACGCCTGTGGGTCTTCGAGGTCACTGGCGCGTTTGCCGTATTTGGCTACGATAGCACTGCCTGAGGCGATTTTCTCCCAGCGCTGGAGCTCACCATTGTGCTCGAGTAAGATTTGACCAGCTTCAGCGTCAAGCGTGGTAGGGTCTAGTGCGCCGTTGATAACCAGAGCAGATCCGATACCGGTGCTGACTGTTATATAGAGCACTTTTTTATATGCGTCGCCAAGCGCGGTCGCTTCACCTAGGCCAGCCAAGTTGGCGTCGTTTTCGACGAGGAACGGGCAATGGAACAGCCGTTCGCAATCAGCTTGAGCATGGACATCCTCCCACGGCAAGTTTCCGAACGATATACCGATACCATTTTCACGATCGATTTTTCCAGGTAGTGCAATACATCCGGCCGAAAAGCTATCTGTTGATAAATTGTCAACGGTACTAGCCAGTTCAACGATAAATTCCTCGTATTTTTTAGGAGTTTTGATTTTTTGAGATTCAGTAATCGCGCCGTCCGCATCAACTACCGAAATAAGTGTTTTCGTGCCACCCACATCTATTGCTACATACATGCATAGTAGTGTAGCAGGAGCTTTGCGCCAGTGCTATAGCCCCCGCAGAACAAAACCTGCATTTTCTGCTACGCCTCGATGGCTAAACAACTTCTTTACTCATTCAACATATATTAGGATATGTTTCATTCCTAAAAAAACTTTTTAACTCACCGATTTATCACCATAAAACAGACAGGTTTTGTTCTGCGGGGGCTATACTTTGACTTCTTGGCGCAGAACAGATATACTCATCTGTAACCGCGAAACACTTGTTTTATTGTGTCTCATCGAGTGAGAACAAGGAGAGTGTTTTAGAGGAATAATATTAATTATAAGGAGGCATGCGTAAATTTCATGTCAAAAGATACTATGACAATGGACCAACTACTTGAGTCCGTCAAAATTGAAAAACTAAAGATGGGTGATGTTCTTGAGGGAACAATCCTATCTGTTAAAAAGAATGAAGCTTGGGTTGATTTAGGCGCGAACGGCATCGGTGTTGTTATGCGTCGAGAAATCAGTCACGGCCAAAAACTAGCAGAAGGTGAGCCTGTCACTATAAGTGTTGTCGACCCTGAAATGGAAGAGGGCCACGCACTACTTAGCATGCGTCGAGCCGTCAAAGACCGAGGCTGGGATGAACTGCAACGAATCTTTGAAGGCCAGGAAATCATCGAAGTAACGCCGTATGACGCCAATCGTGGTGGCTTGCTTGTTGAATACGAAGGTATTCGTGGATTCCTGCCTGTTTCACAACTCTCCGCCGGACACTACCCACGTGTATCTGGGAATGACAAGGACGAAATCCTTCAGAAACTCAACCAATTAAGCGGCAAACAGATAAAAGTACGTGTACTAGATGTCAGCCGAAAAGAGAACAAGCTTATATTCTCTGAAAAAGAAGCAGTCAAAGATGAGCTTCAAGATCGATTTGCCAAGCTCAAAGAAGGCGATAGCGTTAATGGAGTCGTTACCGGCGTAATAGACTTCGGTGCTTTCATTAATGTCGACGGAATTGAAGGATTGATTCACATCTCAGAAATTTCATGGGAACGAGTCGAAGACCCGAAAGATTACGTCAAGACCGGAGACACCGTTGAGGCGAAGATCATATCTATAGATAAAGACCGACTTTCACTTAGCCTTAAGCAGATGAGCGAAGACCCATGGTTGAGCGAAGTCAAAGAGTTCAAAAAAGGCGACATCGTAGAAGGAAAAATTACCCGAATCACCCCATTTGGTGCATTTGTTCAGCTTTCATCATCGGTCGAGGCGCTCGTACATGTGTCCGAAATGAATGATGATGATAGCGTTAACCCAGAGAAGATTTTCCGGCTGAACGAGAAGAAAAAGTTCAAGGTGCTCGATATCGACAGCGATGCTCGCAAGATAGCCCTGAGCCTTAAAGAAACTAAAGAGGCAAAGAAGTAACCTAGGCCGCATCTTGTGGGTTTGCCGGTAGGGCAGACCCACAACACCATGTACATGTAGCTTAAGAAAGGAGTTCACCACGTGGCAACAAAGCTCGAAATTGAAGATACTATCACCGTTGGTGATCTCGCCGATAAGCTATCTATTCCTGTGACTCAGCTCATTACAGAGCTTATGAAAAACGGAATTATGGTAACGGTCAATGAACGAATTGATTTTGATACCGCAGAAATTATTGTTGGTGAGCTTGATATGGACTACGAGCTTGCCAAGAAGCCCGTAGAGGACATTCCAGCTCGCGTGAAGCCACAGTCGTCTGATGAGAACGCTGCATCTCGTCCGCCTGTCGTAGCAGTAATGGGGCACGTTGACCACGGCAAGACATCGTTGCTGGACGCAATTCGCGGAACTGATGAAGCCACTGGTGAATCGGGCGGCATTACGCAGCATATCTCGGCCTATCAGGTGAAGCATGGCGACCGTTTTGTAACTTTCTTGGATACTCCTGGTCACGAGGCTTTTGCAGCCATCCGCGAACACGGCGCACAACTGACTGATGTTGTGGTGATTGTTGTGGCTGCCGATGACGGCATCAAGCCACAAACGGTAGAAGCGATTCGATTTGCCCGAAAAGCCAACGTCAAGATGGTTGTCGCGGTAAATAAAATCGACAAGCCCGGCGCGGACTTAAACCGTATCAAACAGCAGCTTTCTGAGAACGATTTACTGATTGAGGAGTGGGGCGGTGACATCGTATTGGTTCCCGTCTCTGCCATCACCAAAGAAGGTATCGACAAACTTCTCGACATGATCCTGCTCGTCTCCGACGTTGAAGACTTACGAGCCGATGTCGATACAGACGCAACAGGCCTTATTATTGAAGCGCACATGGAACAGGGTCGTGGTCCTGTGGCTATTTCCCTTGTCGAGTCAGGAACACTAAAAAAGAGTGACTTTATCGTTGCTGGTGGAACATATGCCCGGGTACGAAGCTTGGAGCTCACTGACGGCACCACCGTGGCTTCTGCTGGACCTTCAAGTCCTGTGGTTATTACGGGCTTTAAGGTGTTGCCAGAATTTGGCGATGCATTCGAGGTTGTTGCGGATGAAAAAGCCGCCCGAGTTCAAGCTAAAACGGGTGCGACGACACGTAAAGAAAAAGCCGCCAAGTTAAGTGTGAACAGCTCAGAACTGCTACGGATGATTAATCGCTCAAACAAGCTAAACGAACAGAACATTATTATCAAGGCTGATGTGCAGGGTTCATTGACATCTGTCATAGACAGTCTTAAGGCACTTAATACTGACGAGGTTGCCGCCCGGGTTGTTAGCTCTGGCGTTGGCGCAATTACTGATACCGACATTCATGCGGCGTACACTAGCCACGCCATAATTTATGGCTTTAATGTATCGCTTCCGCAAAGTGCCAAACAAATGGCCTCAAGAGATAATGTGTCAGTCCGTATGTATAAGATTATTTACGAGCTAATTGACGACGCGAAAGAAGAGCTTAGCAACTTATTAGCCCCAGAAATAATTGATACAGAACTAGGGCGACTACAAGTCAAAGGTATATTCAACACAACGAAAACAGACGTTATTTGTGGTGGACAGGTGACGAAGGGCAAACTGACAGTTCCGGCATTGGCGCGAATTATTCGTGGAAAAGAGACAATCGCAGAGGCTGAAGCAGTAGCTCTGCAACGGGAGTCCGACAGCACCAAAGAGGTATTTGAGGGCGAGATGTGTGGTATAAGCCTCAAGACAGCCGGAAAAATTGACCTACAATTAGACGACCGCATCGAACTATTTACCCGGGAAGCAGTTGCCAGAACGCTAAAATAGGGTTATAACAATCCTTATGGCACGTAAATCAAGTGAACTATTCTCAGAACCGGTAGACAGTGAAGAACTGAGCCATCAACGTAGCGAAGAAGAATCTCTTCGTGGGCTTGATGACTCTAAACGGCTCAACAAGGCGACGCACGCCGCCGAAGTCCTTGTTGATACCTACATCGAAAACCCGGAAATATCAGGACGGCTTAAATACCAAGAAGCATCTACTGATATATCAAAGCGAGCCGAATTACTAAAGAAGAATATTGAGCGCTTCGAGAAAGGTGAACCGGTTGAGCGCGAGTACGAGTTACGCCACGAGATTAAAGACGACGATCATACTCACTCGGCTTCGCCTTCTCCGGACGGTCTCGAATCACTCGGGTCTATTCTGAAGGCTAAACAGGTGATGGGCGATCATGAAAAAACGTCGCCTGGGAGTGGCGGTACTCGCCAAAGTTATTCCTACGGGCAATTAAGCAAAGCTTCGCCGAAAAAATCACTCAGTCGTTTCCAATTGATGATGATAGGAGTTGGGATCGGTTTTGTACTCAGTGTCGGCATACTACTCGTCTACCTCCGTATCAGTTAAAAAGCAGTCCACGTGCGCTCATAAACAATCTTGCTTAGAGCTAAGCCGCATCTATCTGTTATGAGCAACTGTACAAGGTTCGACCTTGTACAGTTCGCTGGAGATTAAGTAAAAAGTGCGAAAGTCCTCTATATTCAGCAAAAAAGCTGCTTGACACAGGCTTTCGTTATACACAAGATAAGCTCGGGTTATGTATACCTGATACTATGATTTCAATCTGTTATAGAAGAGTCCACAGAAGAACTATAAGCACAATACCTGCCTAGAGTCATGCCGAGGTGAATGGTGGTCGAGATACACCAAGAGACATCCTGCGCATACACCCACCTTATCACCAAAATACTTAAATAGTTATTTAGTAAAGTATATGTATTAATACTTGACTTATATATATAATTATGCTTAAATGTTAATCGTAAAACACAAAAATAAACAATATATACACACGTAAACGTATAGGATACATTCATGTCAGAACATATTAATGTCGACCACGCATTCAATCCAGAATTACGACAAGCACAGAGTGAACTTGACGCGTATTTTGAAACACGGCCAATTGAAGATCAAAATGGTCAGATTCGTCGTCCCGACGGTACTTTTTATAGTAAGGACAGATTTAATGCAGATATGGATGCGGTTCGTGAAAGTCACCTTTACGAAGCTACAGTATCGTATGAAGATCTTTCTATGTCTGAGCTTACTAGTAAACTCGCTGAGGCAGAGATTAATGATGATAAAACCATAGCTGGTGACGTTACGGACACTATCCTTGGAAAACTGTCTGATCTGCATGAAAAAAATAAGACGGACCGCCACGAAGATGGCATTGAGTCACAAGACAACATGCTTGATCGAGTGCTTCGTCTGAAAGAGAGTAAGAAACAAGCGTTACTAGGTAAGAACGGGCAGTCTAGCCTAGCTAGTAGTACAACAACCCCAGAAGTAACACCGGGAACTGCCATAGAGATTCGTGGCAATGACGCGGAAGATGCGGTTTCTGTGCCAGCTCCAGATACCTCAAATAGTGCGTCTAGCGCTGAGCAAATTAGTAGCAACGAGATTGCTGGTTTTGAGAATAAGCTACAAGCAATGGCAGATGAAATGGCTCAGACACAAGATACTGAGGAACTCATGGCTCGCTTGCGCGAGTTCCGAGAGACGCATGCGGCATATCGACAAACAATGCATGAAAACGATGCATCTATACCATCAGCATTACAATACAAAAGTCTTATAAAACTGGCTGACATCGACAAAGATGCTCATAACGGTATGGTCGATCTTATAGACCAAGAAGAGGCAGATTCCCAGCAAGAGGATGACGAGGCTCGAGAAGATAAATATTTTGTACGCAGATCAGCAGAAAACAACGAGGATGATAGCAAAGGACGCTTAAAACGCTTTACTGGCTCCTTGCGTTCTACCGCCTTTAAGGCCGGCCTCATAGGTGCAGGAGCATACGCGTACCTAAAACGGGCACCTGCACGTTCTAACCAATGGATAAATGAAAACATGCCAGAATCCTGGAGCCCACTAAAGAAGAACATCGTCAAGGGTGTAGGCGGGGTTGTCATTCTGGGCGCATTGGCTTGGGCAGTCAAAGAAACTGCATTCGATGGTAATGAGGTCTCAGCAGGCGACAGTAACACGCTTGCAGGCTCTGAACTAGACATGAATCTCGATTCTCTGATTGAAATGGAAGGTGGCACTCCTGAAGATGCGATAATAGATACCACGGACGGCCTTCCGGAAGGTATCGACCAACAAGCCGGAGCAGTAGGCAGTGACGGCGAAGTTACATCAGTCGCACCCGAGGTTGAGAGCCCTGAACTAGCGGACGCAGAAGCTACAGGCGCTGATGAGCTTGCCGGCGAAGGTGACCATGAGGAGATGACCGGCGGTTCATCTCCTGAAACCGAATTAAGTACTGACGCTATGGAAGTAGAGAACGGAAGCGGGTTTATAGAGTCACTTCAGGAAAACTATAATCTTTCTAGCGAGCAGGCTCACGAAGCTTACGAGAATATGAAGTCATCTCTCATAGGTGCTGAAGGGACATATACCACCGGTACAGACATTCGCATCAGCAGCCCTGGCAACTTCACATTACCTGAAGGGGCACAAAAAGTACTCGAAGAATACCTCCAGTCAATCGACAAAATGTAGAAACCTGTCGACAGATGCGTTAAAATACAAACAAGAACAGGAGAAAAATAATGTTTAAGCTCGATAACAATCTACTAGAAGAACTTGGCCTCGGCACACTTCCGTCAGATGAAAAAAACAAAATGCTGGCGCACATTTATGAGACGCTCGAGATGCGTGTTGGCGTAAAGCTAGCCGAGCAAATGACGGATGAACAGCTGGATGAGTTCGAGACGTTTATAAACAAAGATGATCAAGAGGGTGCCTTGAAGTGGCTAGAGTCCAACTTTCCGAACTACAAGCAGGTCGTTGCTGATGAACTCGAGAATTTAAAAAAAGAGATCAAGTCAACTGCACAGGACATCGTGGCGGCATCTGTTCAGGCTCAACAGCAAAAAAGTGATTCATAAATAGGCATAGCTCACGTTGCATAGACATTTCTTTATGCAACACGAAGGCTAGAACGATTGGGCTATATGTGATGACCAGCGATGAAAGATTCGCTGGTCATTTCTTTTTTGCCGGCCGGTTTGAGGGTGATAATTTCTAGGGCGTCCTTGTCGCAGTACGCGATTATTTTTTTGTCCTGAACAACAAACGTACCCGGCTTTCCTTGTATTTTTATGACGCGTGCTGATGTAATTATTACGTCTTTATTTGCAATGCTTGTTCTACTTTTAGGCCAATCGAGGTATGCTCGTATTTCATGCTCTAAGACTTCTGCAGGCTTACTCCAACTGATGGTACCGTCAGTTTTATCGAGTTTTCGGGAATAGGTAGGTGTAGTTTTATTTGCAATATTTATTTGCGATTGTGGAGCTGATTCTATTGAGCCTTCTATGTATAAAGGTAGAATCTCTTGGAGCGTTTTATGGCTTAGTTCTATTAGGTTTTCGGTGAGCTCTGGAGTAGTTTCGGTTGGCGATATATCGTAGGTTGCTTGCGCGATGAGCGGTCCTTCGTCCATTTTTTCGTCGATGAGCATCAGGCTAATGCCGGTTTGCTTCTGCCCTGACAATATCGCAAAGCTGATAGGGTCTGCTCCGCGCCACTCCGGCAACAGCGAGAAATGGCTGTTGACGATACCGAGCGGGAAGGCATCGATAACATCCCTGCCAATGATGATGCCATAATCGATAACCAAACCAATCTGGCTCAGGAGGGTCGTTTGTGCAAATAGAGACGAGAGTTCTTTCTTTGATGCAGGGGTATAAGCCGCCAGATTGAATCTTCTGCAGATCGACAATACGGGTGGTTCTCCTCGGTGATGCTCAGGCTTAGGTTTTGTGATGACGGCCTCGATGGTGAAGTCTTCAAGTAGAAGGCGCAGACTTTGTGCGGCAACTGGTCCGCTACCAAAGAAGACGACTGTTTTTGATGTCTTTTTCATAGTCTTGCTCCTCTAGGTGGCCTTTACCTGTAAGTCTATAAAAAGCTTCAGGATTATCTTTGATGTGATCGATAAACATGATGCCGTTAGTATGATCAATTTCGTGCTGGAATACTCGAGCTAAGAACCCTTCTGCAGTCACGCGTATCTCCTTGCTATCAATATCTAGCGCCTTGACACGGACTTTTTCATAGCGGGGAACTTTCCCATAGACGTCCTTGATGCTAAGACAGCCTTCAAAATCTTCAACAATCGCTCCTTCAAACTTGGTGATTTCCGGGTTAATAAAACATTGAAAACTTCTGTCTGACTTGTCCTCGAAGTTATTGCGAATAACGACAACTCGTAGAAACTCGTCAGTTTGCACTGCGGCCAGTGCGATACCGAGTTCGTGCTCTCGATTATCTTCCCAGTCGAGCGTCGATTGTTCCATCTCAGAAACCAGATTCTGAATGTCATCGGTAATAATGCCAACGCGCTTGGAGCGCTGACGCAAATGTTCGTTAGGGAGTGTGATAATGGTTTGTTTTGTGGCCATGAACGAATCTAGTATACCAGATAGGACTTTCGCACTTTTTGCCGTCTCCACTGCACTTCAGCCCGGCTACACATGTCCATCTTCCTGTCAGTGTAGTCATACCCCTCCAGAAATATACACATTTTCGCGGTCGGATTAGACAACACACTGGAGATCAATTAAAAGTGCGAAAGTCCTACCAGAGATAAAGTAACGAAGAGCTACTTAGATGATACGAGATGGATCAACGTTGTAGGTGCAGTTTTGTGGAAGCCCGTTAGCTATGGCGATAAGCGTGTCACGTTGCCGAGATTTAACCACGATTTGCCAGCGGTAGCGGTCTTGCGACTTTTCCTTGAAGGCTGGTGCGGGGCCGAGAATCTGGACGGAGCGGTACTTCGAGCGAATGGCATCGGCAATGGCCTCGATTGCTTCTGTGGCTGTTTTTTGACGCGCACGGTTAACGGATATTTTTAACAGATGGCAAAACGGTGGAAACGTAAAGGTCTCTCGCTGAATCAGTTCGCGTTGATAGAACGTGACAAAATCATCCTCGGTGGCTGAGACTAATACGGGATGGCGCGGATGGTGAGTTTGTATAACGACTGTTCCATCGTTGTGGCCACGTCCAACCCGCCCTATGAGTTGTGAGATCTGCTGATAGGTTTCTTCCTCTGCGACGTAGTCAGCAAGGGCGAGAGCGCTATCGGCGTTTAGGATGCCGACAGTCCGAAGTAAGGGCAGGTCAAGCCCTTTGCCGAGAAGCTGAGTACCAATAATGACGTCTATATCGCCGGCATGAATTGCCTGGTACTGTGATTGCAGTGAATCGGCTTTAGTTACGTCACTGTCGAACCTGGCGACTCGAATACCTGGGAGCAGACGTGATATTTCTTCAAACACCATCTTGGTACCAATGCTTCGAAGGATAATATCCGTGTTTTTACATTCAGGGCATTTGGTCAGGGGTTTGTCTTCTTTACCGCAGGTGTGACAGCGCAGAACATGTTGGTCGCCGTGATAGGTGTAGGGCATGTCACAGCGTGGGCAGGTTGCCTGCCAATGGCAGGTCCGGCAGAGCATCAGGCGGGCGGTACCTCGCCGGTTTAAAAAAATCAGCGATTGTCTGTGTTGTTTGAGTGATTCTTCGATCTCATGGATTAGGTGGTCCGATATCCAGGGTGAACGCTTGAAGTCATCGCGATTGTTTACGTCAATCATAGATATCGTCCGGTCTTTCGCGTGGGTTGAGAGGGCGTTCTGCTTCATCTCGACAATAGGTAATTTTTTAGATGCAAATGTGTAGTAGTCTACAACCGATGGTGTTGCACTCCCGAGGACATAGGTGCTTTGTTGGAGTGAAGACAGCCTGGCGGCGGCCCGTTTGGCATCGTGATAGGGTGACTGATCTTGCTTATATGAAGAATCGTGTGCCTCATCTACGATGATGAGTCCAACCTTCTTGACTGGTGTAAAAAGAGCAGACCGGGGTCCAATAATGACCAGTGGTGCGTCGGAGGTAAGCGCCTGAAGCCAGACTGATTTTCTCTCGGTTGGCTTCAACCCAGAGTGCGTCAATAGCACCAAACTGCCGAACGCCTTTCTTAGCTCTTTATATAACTGCGGAGTAAGGCCGATTTCAGGCGTCAGCACAAGTGCTGATCTGCTCTCAGAAAGAGATTTTCGGATTAGCTCGATGTATACGCGTGTCTTTCCGGAGCCCGTTGCCCCGTGTAGTAGTACTGAACCAGAACTCTTGCCGATAACATCAACAGCATGGGCTTGCTCAGCTGTGAGGGTCGGTTGTTCTTTTTCGTCACCGATAGAGCGTCGTTCACCATCTTCTTTTTTATGTTTCTTCGGCGGATTGATAGTGCTCGCGAATGAGCTCGGAACCATAACGCTGAGAACTTGACTCTCGGTTGAAGGGTAGTACCGCGACAGCCATTCTGCAAGCTCGACGTACCACCCGGGCAACGGTTGTGGGTGAACCGCAAAATTGATAGGTTTTGACTCTATCTTTGCTGGCTTTTTCGTCTCCTTTTTGACGATGCCAAGAGTAGATTTTTGGCGCAAGGGGATTTTCACGAGCTGGCCGAGGGCTAATTTTTCTTCGCAAGAATACGTCAAGGGTTTTCTCCCCCGGTATTGCTGACTCACTGGTAAGACCTCGTAGTAATACATATCTGTACTTGTAGTATACCGTGCCATAGAAAAAGTGGGTTGAATTCACTCTCTGTGTCCCGTATACTTTACGTTGTTCGAATAACAATAGGTGCTTATGTATGTTAGATGTATTTATAACTTCTCGAGTTCGGCGAAAGATAATTGTGGTGTACGCTAAGTACCCCGATTTTAAAACGCACGTTCGTGGATTGGCAAAACTTATCAAAGAAGACGCTGGTAATATTCAGCGCGAACTGAAGCGGTTGGAAAAAGTGGGGTTCTTGATTTCGGAGAAACAAGGCAACACCAAGGTCTACCACACTAACAAGCATTTTGCGATATTCAAGGAGTTACAAAGCATTGTTTTGAAGGCTCAACGGATAAATCAGAAGAAAAGCCGCCCGTCTTAAAAGACGACGAGATAACTCAAAAGAAAGGAACAGGTAATCTCTATCTTGCAAAACGGATAGGATTACAGTAAAATAACGATTCGTATGGTACAAGTTACACGAAAAGACTCAAGAGAGTCCGTAGAGAATATGGTTCGACGTTTCACTCGAAAGGTGCAGCAGGCTGGCGTTATTGCAAAATCAAAGCAGCTTCAGTATTTCGACAAGCCATTGAGCAAGCCGGATCGACGAAAGAAAGCAATTGTTCGTCGCGAACGGAAGAACCTCAAGGCCAAGCGAGCGAAGCTCGGACAGAAATAGGAGCCCTATAAAGCTATGTCATTAAAAGCGCAGATCGAAGCTGATCTGAAGCAGGCTATGCTTAGTGGCGACAAACAAAAAGCGCTCACACTCCGCGGAGTGAAGAGTACTATTTTGTATGCTGAAGTAGCAGAGGGCAAGCGTGACGAGGGCTTGCCGGAAGACGCGTTGACTGCACTGTTAGCCAAGGAAGCCAAGAAGCGCCAAGAGAGTATCGATTTATATGAACAGGGTGGCAATCAAGAGCGGGCTGACGCCGAGCGACAGGAGCAGGCAATTATTGAAGCCTATCTTCCAGAAAAAATCACTCCTGAGGCACTGCGCAGTGTTGTCGAGGAAGTGACTGGTTCTTTTGATAACCCTTCGCCTCGAGATATGGGATCCATTATCGCCCAAGTAAAGCAAAAAGTCGGCCCGTCTGCAGACGGTGCCGTGATCGCCGCAATGGTAAAGGAGCATATTACTTCGTGATTATCGTGATGGGTGTTGCCGGATCAGGGAAGAGTTCACAGGGGAAACTCCTTGCAGATGAGATGGGCTACCCGTGGCTGTCGACCGGAGAATTCTTGCGTATGATAGTTGCCGGTGAGCGCCGTAAAGGTATGCTTGCTGGAAAACTACTTGAAGATCACGAGATGATTGATGTCATGAAAAAAGTATTTACTATGATAGATGTTACCAATGAATTTGTCCTTGATGGATTTCCAAGAACTGTTGTCCAGGCAGATTGGATACTAGAGTATGCAAAACAGCACGGCATTCCAAATATTGCAGTGGTGCATATCGTTGCCTCAAAAGAGACCGTCAAACAGCGCTTGCTTGATAGAGGGCGCAAAGATGATCATGACGATGCTATATCCGAGCGTTTTGACGAATACGAACGAGCCATCAAGCCAATCTTGCAACATTTCAAAGACAGCGGAAGTACGGTAGTTGATGTTGACGGCGAACGTGACATAGAAGCCGTACACGATGACATAAAGCGGGTTATCAAGGGGGCATAGTCATGTATACAAAAGTTAAAACACCTAACGAAATCAAAGGCATGCGCGCCAGTGGACGTATGCTCGCAACCGTGCTTACTCAGGTTAAAAAACAGATTGAAGTTGGTGTTTCAACCAAGGATCTGGCTGATGCAGCAACCAAGGAGCTGAAAGCGCTCGGTGGCACCCCAGCTTTCTTGGGATATCAAGGGTTTCCTGACTCGCTTTGTGTATCAGTAAACGATGAGGTCGTCCACGGCATACCAAGCCGCAACAACGTGCTGGCCTCCGGTGACATCGTCAGTATGGATTTTGGCGTCGTGTACGAAGATATGATTACCGACTCTGCCATAAGCGTTATCGTCGGTGCGGGCGACGAAAAAGATGATGTATTATTAGAAGTTACAAAAAAATCCCTGCACGCAGGAATCGCCGTCGTCAAAGACGGGGTTCGGGTAGGTGACATCGCTGCTGCTGTACAGTCTGTCTTGGACAAGGCCGGGTATGGGATTGTGCGAGACCTTGTCGGGCATGGAGTCGGGCATCATGTTCACGAAGACCCTAATATCCCAAATTATGGCAAGGTGGGTACGGGGCCGTCACTGGAAGCAGGTATGACGATTGCAATCGAACCAATGGCCACCCGAGGAGATTTTCGAGTCGTCGTTGATAGCGATGGCTGGACGGTAAAAACGGCCGATGGATCACGAGCCGGTCATTTTGAGCATACGGTGCTCATTACCAAGAATGGTTCCGAGATTTTGACAGCTGTCTAAAATAATTTTGTATTGCGGTTGATAAGGGTTAGCGCTATACTCAAGGCCATGCGCGATCAATCGCCAATTTATTATTACGGTATCGATATAGGCACACAATCTGTCCGATGCGTTGTTGGTATCCAAGACCAGAACGACCCGAGCAAACTGTCTGTTGTCGGGCACGGTTCCGCCACGACAAGCGGCATGCGCAAAGGTGTTATCACTCACGTCGATGAAGTATCAGAGGCAATCATCCAAGCTGTTACCGAAGCAGAGCGGGTGTCGGGAAGCAATATTGGTTCAGCAACAGTGAATATAAATGGCTCACACATTCAAGGAAGTAACTCGCGAGGGGTTATAGCCATCAGTACGGCAAACAAAGAGATAGCTCCAGAGGACAGGTTACGTGTCGAGCAGGCGGCAGCTACAATTCAAATGCCACCAAATCGTCAGATAGTCGAGGTATTTTCTAAGAGTTATCGAGTTGATGGACAGGACAACATTAAAGATCCGGTCGGCATGGAAGGCGTTCGCCTAGAAGTGGACACCCACATAGTGACGGCAGCGACCCCAAATGTAAAGAACGTAAACCTAGTGCTTGAATATGCCCGCATCCAGCCGAATCGCTACACACTGTCGAGTCTTGCGTCGGCCGAGTCTACCCTTAATCGACAGCAGAAAGAATCTGGTACGTTATTGCTGGACATCGGTGCTGGTACGACAAACTTTGTCGTGATTGAAGATGGCGAAGTCCAACATGTTGCGGTCATCCCAATGGGTGGTATTCACATCACGAACGACTTAGCTATTGGCCTCAAAACCGACCTAGACATAGCCGAGCGAGTAAAAATTGAGTACGGCTCATTAGAAGATGAAGGCACGGGTAGTTCACACGTTACCGTTGAGCACAAAGATGTGAAGCACGAGTTCAATACAGATGATGTCAAACTGATAATCGAATCTCGGGTAGATGAGATTTTTGAGTACGTAGAGAAAGAGCTAAAAAAGATTCATAAATCACAGAAACTTCCTGGTGGTGTCGTGTTGGTGGGTGGGACGGCTCATTTGGTGGGTATCGCTGACTTTGCTAAGGAAAAGCTCCAGCTTGCCGCTCGCATAGGGTCTATTAGCCAGATAAGCGGACTTATCGACACGATTGATAATCCTTCTTACACGACCGCCATTGGCCTTATGATGCTTGATATGTTGTTGGCGGATGATAATGCTCAAGACGTCGGCGAACCCAATGACAGCTTTTTTGGTATCGTTGAGGGACTGTTGTCATTTACGAAGAAGCGATCAAAGAAGGGCTCCTCGAGACGCTCCCGCTAATAATTAGGACTTTCGCACTTTTTGCCGTCTCCACTGCACTTCAGCCCGGCTACACATGTCCATCTTCCTGTCAGTGTAGTCATACCCCTCCAGAAATATACACATTTTCGCGGTCGGATTAGACAATACACTGGAGATCAACTAAAAGTGCGAAAGTCCTAATAATGTTGATGATGTGCCGGCCAGTAGGGTATACTGAAATATAGAATATAACGTAGTTTTGTAAGGGCGTAAGATATATGCAACAAGTTGCTCCTGTAATAGAGACATTTGCCAGAATCAAAGTTGTTGGAGTCGGCGGTGCCGGCGGTGCTGCAATCAACCGTATGGTCGAGGCTGGTATCGAAAACGTCGAATTTATTGCTATTAATACTGATGCGCAGGCGCTCCACCACTCAAAAGCTAATGTAAAAATCCACATTGGTAAAGATACTACCCGTGGACTTGGCGCTGGAGCAGACCCGATTGTCGGCGAATCTGCAGCCCGTGAATCAATTGACGAAATAAAGCAAGCGCTTGAAGGCGCTGATATGGTGTTTATTACTATCGGTGCTGGTGGTGGTACAGGAAGCGGTGCCGGTCACGTCGTCGCTGAGATATCAAAGCAATCCGGCGCCCTCGTCGTTGGGTTTGCCACGAAGCCATTTGCCTTTGAAGGCGAAAAGCGTCGAAAGAACGCAGAACATGCTATAGACAATCTACGTGATGCTGTTGATACGCTTATTATCATTCCAAACGATCGATTACTACAGACGATTGATAGACAAACTCCGCTCCTCGAGGCTTTCAAGGTGGCAGATGATGTCTTGCGCCAGGGCGTACAGGGTATATCGGATCTTATTACGGTCCACGGACTGATTAACCTCGACTTTGCTGACGTAAAAGCCGTCATGAGTAATGCTGGTTCAGCACTGATGGGTATTGGTCGTGCTAGTGGCGATGACAGGGCTGTAGAGGCCGCTCAACAAGCTGTTGAGTCACCATTGCTCGAGGTGTCTATAGACGGCGCCCGGGGTATCTTGTTTAACGTTATAGGTGGACAAGACATGTCCATGCACGAAATTAACCTCGCTGCCGAAACAATTACCGCTGCAGCTGACCCTGAGGCGAACATTATTTTTGGTGCGACAATTAGTCCAGAAATCGAAGATGAATTGATTATTACCGTTGTAGCAACTGGCTTTGACGCTACTTACTACGCAAAACAAGATCGTGACTCTGCTCAAGATACGTTTGCTTCTAACGTCGTTGGTAACGAAGCCAATCGCGGCAAAGCCGTAAGCGACGACAATCTAGTAAATAGCCGAAAGACCGAATCAAAGAAGATTGATTCATCAGGCGAAGACGACGAAGTCATGCACGATATAGATATGGACCTCAACAAGGATTCAGAAAAGCCGGCTCATTTTTCATCTGAAACCCCATTGCCAAATATTTGGTCACTTGATCATGGCGACAATAGCTCAAAAGATGAAAACAATAAATCCACGGGCAACGCAGATTCTAAGAACGAAGACGCTTCTGATAGCGAAGAAGAGCTTGATAAGCCATCGTTTTTGCGAAGACTGACAAAGAACCGCTTGAGTGGCTCGAAGAATAAAGAAAAAACAGATACAACTGACGAAAAAGACAGTAAATAATACAGCGAGATTAATCTTGCAAAACGCTACAGATAGGGTTACTATCTAGTGTAGAAGCACTATATGTAGTACTTTATATAGAGGCACTAGTACATTAATTGAATAAAAATATGTTTCAGCACCGGGTGACACACAAAAGTCATTAACTGGAACAAGGAGAAATATATGAAGTGTAGTCAATGCACATTGGCTGACACGAAAGTAATCGAATCTCGTGACGTCAACGATGGTGAGGCCGTACGGCGGCGTCGTAAATGCGTAAAGTGTGCGTATAGGTTTACGACATACGAGCGTGTTGAGCGCCCAGAGGTTATCGTCGTAAAGAGTAATGGGAACCGAGAGCTTTTTAGTCGCCAAAAACTATTATCCGGCCTACACAGAGCATGTGAAAAAACACCGGTTACGAAGTTTCAGCTGGAACGGCTAGTCTCAGAAATTGAACATGAAATCCAAAACTGTGGAGACCAAGAGGTGACAACCGCAAAAATAGGAGACATGATCATGGACAAGTTGTCTAAGATAAACGAAGTAGCCTATGTACGATTCGCAAGCGTGTATCGGAAGTTTACAGATATCGCAGGATTTGAGAAAGAGTTGCTTCAAATTCGCGATCAACAGAAAAAAGTCGTCAAGATGTAGCGATACCGGCAGCCGTTCTTTGTTTTTTGCTACTACCAAAAAATACAGAGCACAAAGAAGAGCTGCTCGTGGAGCCAAGAGAGACGGCTTACACCACAACAACTCTAAACAAACATTTAAAAACTACATAACAATATGTGGCCGTGGCCACATTAAAAAAGTGAGGGCATTATGGGACAAACAACAATCGTAGCAAGCAGGCGTCATTTTACGCCTGAAAAATCGACAGCTTATGACGAGCTTAACTGGGTCAAGCGCGACTCTATTATTATGAACCCGATGACGAGTCAGGCAGTATACGAACAAAAAGACGTTGAATTTCCAGAGGGCTGGTCACTCAACGCCATTAATATCGTGTCTCAGAAGTACTTCTCTGGTACGCCAGGAACTCCAGAGCGCGAATCTTCGCTGAAGCATCTTATCGATCGAGTTGTCGATACGATAGCTCGTCACGGTTTGCAGGAGGGTTATTTCAAGAACCAGGATGAGGCGACGGATTTTGCTGAAGAACTTAAGTATGTTCTGGCAACACAACGGGCTTCTTTTAATTCTCCAGTATGGTTTAACATTGGTGCTCCTGACCGCGCACAACAAGCCAGCGCTTGTTTTATTCTTGCGGTTGAAGATACTATGCCATCCATACTTAATTGGTACCGAGAAGAGGGCATGATATTTAAGGGTGGCTCCGGCTCCGGCCTTAACCTCAGCAGTATCCGTTCATCCAAAGAAGCACTTGGCAAGAGCGCTGGATCTGCATCTGGTCCAATTTCATTCATGCGTGGCGCTGACTCTTCGGCTGGCGCCATTAAGAGCGGCGGAAAAACCCGACGGGCAGCTAAGATGGTTATCTTGAATGCCGATCACCCAGATGTTGAAGAGTTTATATGGACGAAGGCTATCGAAGAGCGAAAAGCTCGGGCTCTAGAGGCAGCTGGCTTCGACATGAGCCTTGATGGAAAAGATTCATTCTCTGTCCAGTACCAAAATGCTAACAACTCTGTACGTGTAACAGATGAGTTTATGCAAGCTGTTATAGATGATAAGGATTGGGATCTTAAAGCAGTAACTACTGGTGAAGTCGTAAAGACGGTTCGGGCGAAGGAACTCTTCCGACAGATATCTGACGCCACCTGGGAATGCGCAGATCCGGGCATGCAGTTTGATACAACAGTCAATAACTGGCACACAACTCCGAATGCCGGACGTATTAACGGCAGTAACCCTTGCAGTGAGTACATGCACCTCGATAACTCGGCTTGTAACCTAGCTTCAATCAACTTACTTAAGTACTTGAACGAAGACGGTAGCTTTGACATTACCTCGTTCAAGCATACGGTTGAACTCATCTTTACTGCACAAGAAATACTTGTAGGCTACAGTGAATACCCAACTGAAGGTATTGGTAAAAACGCTAAGGCATATCGCGAATTAGGTCTGGGCTACGCCAACCTCGGCGCCCTTCTGATGGCGCAGGGCTTTCCGTACGACAGTGACGAAGGTCGAGCGCAAGCGGCTGCTATAACGGCTCTCATGACAGGCCACGCCTACGCAACAAGTGCCAAGATAGCTAATCGCGTCGGTCCGTTCGCCGGATTCCACAAAGACCGCGATGGAATGTTACGAGTGCTTAAGATGCACCGAGAGGAAGTATCAAAGATTGATGCCAGCCATGTCTCAGAAGAACTTCTGAGTAGTGCGGCTGCTGCCTGGGACGATGCCGTTGAACTTGGCTCACTATATGGCGTGCGCAATGCGCAGGCAAGTGTGCTTGCCCCAACTGGCACGATTGGTCTCATGATGGACTGTGACACAACCGGTATTGAGCCAGACCTCGGTCTCGTAAAACTCAAGAAACTGGTCGGCGGTGGTAACATGCATATCGTCAACCAGACGGTACCTCGAGCACTAAAAGTACTCGGCTACACGAAGAAGCAAATCGACGAAGTCGTTGCATATATCGATGTAGAAAAAACTATATTAGGTGCACCTCACCTCAAGAAAAAGCACGAAGCAGTCTTCTCTTGCTCGATGGGTGACAACTCAATTCACTACATGGGCCACGTAAAGATGATGTCAGCAGTACAACCATTCTTGTCTGGAGCTATCAGCAAAACGGTTAACATGCCGGAGTCTGCATCAGTCGAAGACGTTGAACAACTACATATCGAGTCGTGGAAAATGGGCCTCAAGGCAGTTGCTTTGTACCGAGACAACTGCAAGGTCGGACAACCCCTATCTATGGCCAAAAAAGATGGAGCAGAAAAAACACCCGTCGAAGCTGTAGAAGAAGTGAAGGATAGGATTATTCTGAAGGGTGCGGTACGCCGTGAGCTTCCAAAGATGCGCTCTTCTAAGACGTTCTCATTCAAGGTTGCTGATAGCCACGGCTACATTACGGTGGGAGAATATGACGATGGCGCTCCGGGTGAACTCTTCATTCACTTTGCCAAGCACGGTTCGACGTTGCGGGGCATTATGGACGCTTTCGCGATGTCTGTTAGTCACGGTTTGCAGTACGGCGTTCCACTTAAGACATACGTAAAGTCGCTCTCGAGCACGAGCTTTGCACCATCAGGTATCACTGATGACCCAGAGATTCGTACAGCAAGCTCACTAATTGATTACATATTCCGTCGATTAGCGTTAACGTACCTGAGCTTTGATGACCGGCTTGAACTCGGACTGGCATCTATCGATGACATGCCAGACGATCAGACCAGTCTTCTCGATGAGCAGATAGATGAGCATCTTGAATCAGCCGATGATACAGCTGTTTCTTTGCCTGAAGTTCAGCTGCAGGTATCGGCTAATATGCTCAAGCCTCGCGCGGAGAAGTCGATTGCTTCTATGCAGGACGACACGGCGCCAATGTGTTACAGCTGCGGCAACCAGACGCAACGCTCCGGCAGTTGCTACGTCTGCACCAGTTGTGGCTCGACAACAGGCTGCAGCTAGTCGACACTGCTGATATGTATCAGTAGTACCAATAAAGAGAGTGCGCAAGGAACCAGCGCACTCTCTTTATTTCCTCCAGCCTGATTATTGAACGCCCTTTAAACTTTTTATGTTTAACCCTATACTAGTTACGTATGAATATAACAATTTTGTATCATCCCAATTCCGAGTTTGCTCGTCCTGTCGAACAATACGCAACTGATTTTGAACGAATCCATAGACAGAAGATAGAACTCTTGAGCCTCGAAACCAGGGAAGGAGCAGATTTAGCCAGGCTCTACGATATCGTCCGGTATCCGGCGATACTTGCTCGGACGGATGAGGGCGCATTGCTTAAGGAGTGGCAGCAAGATTCGCTTCCGCTCATGAACGAAGTTGCCGGCTATATACACCAGTGATATAATAAAGGCGTTAACATACGTTTTGCTTTGCAGGCAGATGAGTGGCCATCAACCACGAAGTATCATCGATATCAGATGGTAGCGTAGCGAGAAGAACACCGATATTTAACAATTTTTCAGATTTGGATGCTATGCAAGGAAGTATCGAGCATCAGAAGGAGGCGTATTTTACATGCGGTGACTGATGAGCGGACAATACTGACGCGGCAGAGCGCCAAAAATATCAGTAGCTATCTATAGCTTTGCTATAGAGAATAATGAGATGGTCTGGAAGATTGCGGTCAGTAGAACTCGACGGCCGAGGCATCGTAACAGCCGTAATAAAGCTCCAAGTAGGATGGTACCGATTTACCCTCAGAGGTAAAGCTCCTACAAGTAGGGGGCTTTTTATTTTTTTAAAGGAGAAAACGCGAGATGAAGTTTACACAAGGAAGCAGACGACGAGCCAAAGAGTACGAAAAAGATCTTGTTCGCTATTGGAAAGAAAACAAAACATTCGAAAAATCGGTTGAGAATCGGCCCAAGGAAAATTCTTTTGTCTTCTATGATGGCCCACCGTTTCTTACGGGCACACCGCACCACGGCCACTTACTTATATCTAGTGTAAAAGATGCAGTGGCGCGCTATCAGACTATGCAGGGCAAGCGAGTAGAGCGACGATGGGGCTGGGATTGCCACGGGTTGCCAGCAGAAGTTTTTGTAGAGAAGAGCTTGGGTATAAAAAACAAGAAAGAAATCGGCACTAAGATTTCAATTTCTGATTATGTGAACGCCTGTCGGGCGTCTATGGTAAAAACTGGTACTGAATGGGAAGACGCCATTGAGCGAATTGGACGGTGGGTTGAGTTCCAGGGCGCTTACAAGACTATGGACAGTGAGTACATGGAGTCCGTATGGTGGGCATTTAAAGAGCTGTACCAGAGTGGAAAAATCTACGAAGGTGAAAAGATACTTGTCTATTGCACAAAAGACGCGACCCCAATCTCAAAATCAGAGGTCGCGATGGAGAATAGCTACCAAACAGTCACTGACCCGAGTGTGTATGTGTACTTTAAGTTAGACAATACTGATGAGTACATGCTTGCCTGGACAACTACCCCGTGGACGCTACCAGCAAACGTAGCCCTGGCGGTACGTGAAGACATTTCGTATTCACTAGTTGAACACGAAGGTAAAAAGATATATGTCGCAACCGAGGCGTTAGAGCGGGTATTTACGGACGAGAAACACCGTGTTCTGGACTATACTGTTGTAAAAAAAGTTAAAGGAGAACAACTCGTTGGTAAGAAGTACTATCCACTTTTTGAGAACCACGGGCCAGATTCCCACCGTGTCCTATCGGCAGATTTTGTGAACGCAGATGAAGGTACCGGAATCGTTCATGAAGCGCCAGCCTACGGCGAAGAGGACTACGAACTATGCCACAGCGAAGGCGTTCCGATGGTGTCTATGGTTGATGAGAACGGTCATTATACGTCTGGAAGATGGCAGGGCGAGAATATTTGGGACATCAACAAAGAGATTGCGAAAACCCTTGTCGCGGAAGGGGCGGCACTAAAAGTTGAGTATATTCGTCACGAATACCCACACTGCCACCGGTGTGGAACGAAGCTTATGTACCGAGCACACCCAAGCTGGTTTATGGATATCCAGTCTCAAAAAGAAGCCATGCATAGTGCGAATGACTCGACGAATTGGACGCCAAAACACCTTCAGACCGGACGGTTCCGCAATATCATCGACTCCGCGCCTGACTGGAACTTGTCACGAGACCGCTACTGGGCTACTCCTATTCCAGTTTGGAAGGGGCTCAGCAGCGAGGGAATAGAAGTTATTAAAGTGATTGGTTCGTTTGATGAGTTCAAGGAGCTTACTGGCGCAAAACTCGATGATTATCACTTACCAAATGTTATGGATGTAGAGTTCGAGTACGACGGCGTAACTATGCGACACATCGGGAAGGTAATGGATTGCTGGTTTGAATCTGGCTCCATGCCTTTCGCGCAGTTTCATTACCCATTCGAAAACAAGGAAAAATTTGAATCAAGCTTTCCGGCAGACTTTATTGTTGAGGCAATCGACCAAACTCGAGGTTGGTTTTACTCCCTTACCGCAGTTAACGTAGCGCTTTTTGACAAATCACCGTTTAAAAATCTTATTTGTACCGGGTTTATCAATGCTGCAGATGGCAAGAAAATGAGTAAAAAGCTTAAGAACTATACCGATCCACTGGACCTTATGGATGAATATTCAGCTGACTCGTTTCGATTTTTGATGCTGCAAAGTCCACTTTTAAACGGTGAGGATTTTGCGCTTAGCGACAAAGACGTCGGCAATATGGCCCGAAAGCTCGGTATGGTTTGGAATATGTACGATTTTTTTACGATGTACGCCGACGTCGATGGCTGGGAGTGGGACGAGAATCTTGACGACCCAACCGAGAGCCTGGAGAATATACTTGATCAGTGGATCGTATCCAGACTTCATCAGCTTATCCGCGAAGTGGACGAACACATGCAACGCTATGACATTCCGAATGCTACCAAGCCTATCCTGCCGTTTATTGACGATGCCTCTAACTGGTACATTCGTCGGTCTAGAAAGCGTTTTTGGAAGAGCGACAATGGTACGGATAAAGATGCAGCCTATAGGACGCTCCATTACGTACTTGTTCAACTCAGTAAGGTGCTGGCTCCATTTACGCCGTTTTTGGCCGAGGAACTGTACCAGAAGCTGACGGGTGGCGAGTCAGTGCACCTATTGGATTGGTCTGAAGTCGGTCATGTCAACGAGCTTATTGTCGATAGGATGGCGTACGTTCGAGAGGTCATTAACGAGGGGTTGTCTCAACGCGCACAGGCACGCCTGAAAGTTCGCCAGCCGTTACAGAAAATTACCGTACAGGGCTACGACACAAACTTAGGAGAGCATCAGGCTGAGTTATCTCAAATTATGCTTGAAGAATTGAACGTCAAGCAATGGGAGAGCTCATCAGCAGGCAAGGAAAAGAAAGTAACGCTAGATTTGAACATTACGCCGGAGCTAGAGCGTGAAGGCTACGCCAGGGAAGTTATCCGGTTTGTTCAGAATGCCCGCAAACAGGCGGGTCTTGATGTGGATGATAGGATAGTACTATCACTGCAAGCATCTGCTACAAAGTTATCTCAGGCAATCCTGGACAACAAAGAAACCATCACGGTGGAGACGTTAGCAGTCGAACTAGTAGACGAAGTGCTGGAAGGGGCCTACAGCGAGGCAGTTGACGTTGCAAAAATGCCACTGACTATTAATCTAAAGAAGAAAAACTAGCGATTCACCTTTGACAGAGGGGTGGTACTCTGTTAGAATCGCTTGGTATATTTATATCAAAGGCAGAGTTACATCATTATGAAAAAAGCAGTTATTTCAACAGGCAGCAAGCAATATCTCGTCTCCGAAGGGGACAAGATCGAAGTTGAGCTTCTCCGTCCAGACAAGAAGACAGTCAGCTTTACGCCACTGTTGGTCATCGACGGCGACAAAACAACCGTTGGCACACCAGAAGTTGCCAAGGCAACCGTCTCGGCTGAAGTCGTAGACGAAGACGTCCAAGCAGACAAGGTCCTCGCTATTCGCTACAAGGCAAAAAAGCGGGTTCACAAAGTTCGTGGCCACCGTCAGCACCACACAGTGCTTTCTATCGAGAAAATCGCTTAAGAAGTACCCTTAAATCAACGCGAGGGTGCACTTTTTATTAAATACGCACGTTAACGTGCGTATTTAATTTTCGTAAGCTTCTATGAGCGTATTTTTAGCCTCTTACTTTATGTAGAACGCGTACTCTGTGGTGATGATTTTTTGTCTTTTTTCAAAAATAGCCTAAAGTGCCTGTGGAAAACTTTCGTCACTCAGTATGTAAAAATATATATCGATGTAGTTTATATAACAGTATTATTACGCATCAAATCGAATTTAGTACGCTAATACAACTGTTTTGTTGTGTATATAGCATCGTATTATTGTATATTTTTTC
>Ga0136558_1000366_pt1 | contig 25723 bp, 39 predicted proteins | sample AntRauTorckE6833_FD_101391 | JGI IMG/M metagenome (GOLD analysis project Ga0136558, IMG submission 101391) | Saline lake microbial communities from Rauer Islands, Antarctica - Metagenome Torckler E6 #833 | ecosystem: Environmental > Aquatic > Non-marine Saline and Alkaline > Saline | place...
TAAAAGAATATGCAGAGCAGAACGCTGACCCTGATAATAATGGTAACTTTTATCTTTCTGATGATAATTATACTTTTGGTAAGCAAGCGAGACAGTCAGTTGGTATTGATGAAGAAAAAGCTGAAGAATACTTAAAAGAGTTAGGTATTTGGGAGCAAGCTTCTAAAGTCGAGCGCAAAGTAGATGAAGATAAGATAGAAGACCTTTTAGAAGAGGGGAAACTAGACTATGATGATATAGAAGAGATATCTTATAGAAGAGTCTCTTATGCAGTTTCTGTCCGCGAGAGAGAGAATGAAGACGGAGAAGATATGCCTGAAGTTGAAGTAAGCGAGCGCGAAGAGAAAAAGAAACCGTCTTTAAAGAAAGTGACTTAATATGAACGGAGATAATGTAGTAGATTTTAAAGCGCTGAAGAATAAGAGTGAAGGCAAAGTTACTCCCGACGTATTGATTGATTCAATGAATGATTGGAAGAATACCGATTCTTTAGAATCTATTGTAGTCACGTATGTTACTAAAGACGGTAACGCTCACGTCGCACATACTGATATGAATTATTTAGAGTTAGTTGGTTTAATTGATGTAAGTAAAGACATAATTAAAGATATGATGATATAGTAATTATTACTGCAAATATAATAGTAAAATATATTGTATTTGGGGGTAGAAAAACTTGAATAAATTTGAGAGATACTTAGAGAAAAACGCGCCCGAACATTTAGAAGGTTATAGAAAAGGTTGGTTAGACATAAATACAGTTGAATTTGCTAATCACTATTTTCATCATATTTTTAGCGCTGAAAAAGTGATTGGTACTTTAGTTGAACATTAAGGAGGTAAGTATATGCCGTTTATTAGAGAGCCCGATAAAGTAAAAACTATTAATGGAGAACAGGTAGATTTATATTACGTTGGTGCTTTAGCAGACGCACTTGGAAGAACTTCTCAGACAGTACGTAAATGGGAGATAGCTGGTACTATCCCTAAAGCTATATTTAAGAGTAATGGTAGACGTATGTATTCTGAAGAGCAGATTAAAGAAATTGTTAGAGTAGCTGAAGAATGTAATATTAGACAAGGTCATTCTTTAGCACAGACAGGATTCCCTAAGAAAGTACACGAAGCGATTAAAGAATTAAACAAAAAGTATATAGGGTGATTTGATGGATAAAGCTAAAGCAAGAGATTTAAAGTCTATATTTGATAAGTGTATTAAATATGGTTTATTGACTAATGCTGACGCTGATTTGATTAGTAGAGTTTTAATCGCGCGTTTAGAGAAACTAGAAGAGGGGGTTAATGATGGCTAAGAGTGTAAAACCTAGACAAGATATTAAAGATAGAAATGGAGTGCATTGTTATGGTGGTCAAGTTTACTCTATTGTAAGAGAGACCGGTAGCGGTTACGTTGTTGACGGGGAGCAAGGAGAGTTTTTAATCCCTAAAAGCAGTAAGTTATTGAAATAAGGGGGTAAATAATGAAGAAAGATTATATTATAGTTGCGTCTGTAGCTTTATTAATAGCTATTTTATTGCTTGCTCCTGTATATATTTACAGAGGAAGCGCGCAAGAAGAAGTAATTAATGTTGAAATGAAAGAGAGAGTCAATAGCGATAAGTATTTAGTCTTTACTGAAGACGAGGTATTTGAGAATACTGATTCTATACCGTTCCTTAAATTTGCTTCTTCAGACTTATATAATGATTTAAAAGTTGATGGAGAATATAAAGTTAAAGTTGCTGGGTGGAGAATACCCGTGTTTTCGATGTACCGTAATATAATAAGTATTGAATAGGAGGTTTATCAATGAAATTAAAGAAGAAAAGTAAAAAAGCAGAATTAAAAGAGCAAGCTGATAAGAATACTACAGTTGCTAAAAAGAAAGTTGTTGCTAAAGGAGAATCTGAGGAAGAAGAAGTAAAGTCAGGTGTCCCTGTAGACCATATAAAGAAACATAAACCGCGCGAAAAAGAAAGAAGACTAATTGGTATGAGTAAAGGTGTTACTAAGAATATGGGAGATTATCAGAGCTTGAGAGTAGATTGTTGGTTAAGCGACTTTTTAGAAGAAGACGAAAACCCTATAGAAAAATATCAAGAGCTATCTGAAGTGATAGACGAGCAGTTGGAATTAGAAGTAGATAAAGTTTTAGGCTAAGACCCCTGTACATTTCTCCCTTTATGTAATATTCTGTAATTAGAGATACATAAAGGGGGTTTTATTATGTCTCCAATATAGTGAGTTTACTTCCGCGCTGTAAAGACTTTATAAATAGGAGGTAAACTTTAATGAAGAATGTTTTTGACACAAACTGTTTACTACATCACCCTGACTGCTTGACTGAGTACGAGAACGTTGTGATTCCTTATTCTGTTTTAGAAGAGTTAGACCAAATTAAGTTTGATAACAGGAGGAGTAGAGAGACTAAATACGTAGCACGTAGAGCTGTTAGAAACTTAGTTGACTATAATATAGAATGTAAAGATTTTAATAATGAATACAATATAGCTGACGATGATTTATTAGAGATTTCTCAGTTAGATTGTTATAAAGTTTATACTGGAGATTTATTGTTAGTTAAGAAAGGGAAAGCTTTGAATGCTAATATTGAATTGTTCGACCCTGAAATAGATACTTATACAGGAATAGTCGAGAGAGATTTATCTCCCAAAGATTATAACAAGTTTATTGAAAATGGGAATATTGGCTGGGGTCACGAAGAACTATACCATAATCAGTTTATTGATTTTGGAGAAGTATTAGGTCAGTATAGAGACGGTCAGGTGTTTAAAGTCAGTTGGAATAATGCGCGCAAAGTAAGAGATATTAAAGAGCTTAATAGAAGACAGATACTAGCGTACGAGTTACTACAAGACCGAAGTGTGACCGTTGCAGTATTGTGGGGTAGAGCTGGTACAGGAAAGACTGCTTTAGCTACTAAGACAGCGTTTGATTTCGTGCAGAAGAGTTATTATGATAAAGTAATGATATCCAGCCCGAATGTACAAGTAACAGAAGAGTTAGGTTTTCTTCCTGGCGGTATAGAAGAGAAACAAGCCCCATACATTCAACCTTTTGCAGACAATATGGAATCATATCAATTAAATGCTCAAATTCAACCTCTATCTACTGTTAAGGGTAGAGATATTAAAGATACTTTATATATTATTGATGAAGCTCAAGATATACCGCCGAGTCATATGAAGCTTTTAGTTGAGAGAATTGGTAAAGGTAGTAAAGTTATTTTTACTGGCGATGTAAGACAGATTGATAAAGCTGGACTGACCCCTCACTACAATGGTATTACATTTTTAACAAATAGACTTAAGGGTCAAGAAGGGTTTGGCTGTATAGAACTTGATGAAATAGAAAGAAGTGATACCGCTAAGTTAGGGAGATTTTTAGAAGAGTAGGTATTTTCCAAATAATAGAATATACTAGATATAATAAGAATGATTTGCAGGGAGACACTAAATTTCAATTTCTGCGAATCATTTTCTTTTTTCCTTGACTTAGAGAAAATCTCATGTTATAGTATTAATTACACGATAAATAATGTATTGATAAATTATTTTTACTTAATTTTTACTTAATTTTTACTGATAGGAGGTGACTGCATATATGTTTGCAGATTTGAAAAGGGAGATAGCAAGTCAGAGAAGCGTCTCCTTGTACGAAGACCAAGAAGAAAAGTTAAAAGAAATGTTTAATGGAGACTCTAAGGGTAAGGCTCCTAAATTAATTAGATTTGGCGTTGACTTAGCTATTGAAGAATATGAGAATCAGGGGGTATAAAAACATTGATGACAGTTCAAAGAGATTTTAATAATGTAGGAAGTCTATCAGATAATTTTTATGAGACTCAAGAGAAAGTTAAGTCAGTACAGAAAAAAGAGAAAAAGCGCGAAAAGAAAAGTAATAGAAGAAAGACCTACGAGAGAAGGATTGAAAGGGAAGATTTTGATAGTTTTAGAGATTATGATTTCCTTTACTTTTTTCAAGACACAGCGAGAAAAGCAGGAATCAATTATAATATTACTAATTATGCACGTGATTTAAAGATGTTTAAAAAAGCGCAAGAGAATTATAACTCTAAAGAAATATTAATAATGATTGAGTTTTTATTCTTATCTGAGCAAAGTTACTTAGATGTAAGAAAGACTTCACCCACTATATTTATAAGTGGCTGGGTAAATAGTATTTATCCCGATAGTCAAGATTGGATAAATGATGAATTTATGACTAAGAGCGAGAAGAGACACTCTGACAGAGAATGGAGTGATAACAGTACAGAAGACAACGCTGTAATTGGGGAGTGGGATTTCTAAATGAAGAGACCGTTACGAAAAGAGTTATCGACTAAGAATATGCAGAGAAGAGGAATACCCTCAGATTTATATGAGTGTTCCATCGACGATTTTAGAGTATACGATAATGAAAGTTTAAGTGCAGTTAAAGATTATGTGAGAAAATATATAAACAGTATTAACTCTGTTTTCGAGCATAACTTAGGTCTGTTTTTGTTCGGGTCAAATGGTGTTGGTAAAACTTATTTAGCAAGTATAATAGTTAAAGAAGCTTATCGCCACCGTTATACATCTAAACGCTGTACCTTTAAAGAGTATATGAGAGAATATACTAGAATGTGGAAGATAAAAGATATAGAAGAGTACTCATTAGCTGAACAGCAGTTTTATAGACGTTATAAGTCTGTAGAGTTTTTAGCGCTCGAAGAGATAGGTAAAGAAATGAAGAATGACTTAGCCCCTGAAGTACTAGAAGACTTGTTTCGTTACAGGGAAGATAATGGATTACCTACAGTTATCTGTACAAATCTGCCCCCCTCTAAAGTGGTTGAGAGATACGGTAAGAGCATTGGAGATTTAGTTAAAGGTAACTTTACTCCGATTAAGATAGTCGGTGAGAGTAAGCGACAGGATATGTATAAGCAAAAAGAAGAGAAAGTATTTGAGGAGTGATACATTGAAGAATAACAATATAAGTAACCGCGTTGCTCCTAATATTGCTTTTAGAGTCGAAGACTTTTTACTTGAATATAAGGATAAAACTATTCTTGATGATTTAAGTAATTTGTTAACTGGTAAATTATATCGCGCAGAAAAGAATAAGTTAGTTATCTCCACGCTATATAAGATACTACAGCATACAGACTATACTGCTGATTTAGTAATGTTAAAGAGGAATGCTTCGGATAGGGTTAAAGAGAGACTTGTCGATTTACCCTTTTCTAATCTAATTTTAGTAGAAGATGTTGACGAGATTACACTAATGTTGAATACTGGGAGAATAAAGTACTATGTTGATAAAAAAGAGCGTCTAAGCAGAATTAATAATGAATACGCTATCTCCTTAGAAAGAGCAAGAAATATAATATAAATATACGGGGGAATCTATTTTTATGGATTTAGAGAGAGGTTTTATATCGAAATTATTAGAGACTAAAGATATGAATTTTGTAAAAGACGAGCAAATTAGACCTCATTTTTTATATGGTAAACATAAGCAAGCTTATTATTACATTGAAGAGTATTTTGTAGAGTCAGGGGAAGTTCCTACGTTACGTGCTTTTAAAAGAGAATTCCCTGATTATGAATTAGAAAAGCACGATGGAAATGTTGGGACAGAAGAGCCTTTGCAGTATTGGTGTAAAGAATTGCGCCGAAAGAAGAAACAGAATAAACTAGCATTGACAATAGAAGAAGCTTCAGGTCATTTAAATGAATTAGACACAGACGATGCTTATGATTTAATAAAGCAAGCTGTTATGGAGATAGAGGGAGAAGTAGTAAAAAGTACTGCTTCAGATATTACCGAGAATGTTGAAGACAGAATTTTAGCGTATAAAGAGAGAAAGAAGAATGAAGGTATGCTTGGTATTCCTACTGGCTGGAACAAGCTAGATTACCTTCTAAAAGGTTGGCAGAAAGGTCAATTAAATACATTAATAGCGAACACAGGTGTTGGAAAAGCAAACACTCTTGACACTAAAATATTGACTCCGAATGGTTACGTAGAAATGCGCGATATAGAAGTTGGTGATTTAGTTATTGGTGAAGAAGGGGAGCCTGTTGAAGTAACTGGTGTTTATCCTCAAGGAAAAAAAGAGATATACGAGCTAACTTTTGATAATGACGCTAAAGTTAAATGCAGTAAAGACCATCTTTGGAAATTCAAGAATAAAGATATGTATTATAGAAATAAAGACTGGGAAGTCGATTCATTAGAAAATATAATGAATAGATTCAAAGTAAAAAGAAGTCAAGATAATAACTTATTAGTTCCAGTCTGTAAAGCTGTTGATTTTGGAAGAGAAGTAAATTTACCAGTAGACCCTTATTTATTAGGAGTTTTAATTGGCGATGGATATTTATCTGGAGACAGAATTTGTATAAGTAATCCCGAAAAAGATGTTTTAGATAAATGTAATAATTTGTTTCCCGATAAACACGAGTTTTTAGAGCAGAAAGGGGATAATTATTCTTGGAATGTAAAATCAGAAAGTAGAGTTAATCAATTTAATCATACAATAAAGGTAAAGACTGAAAATAAGTTTATTCCCGAAGATTATCTTTATGCTTCTAAAGAAAAGAGAATGTCGTTATTAAAGGGTTTAATGGATACTGACGGTCACGTTACTAAGAAAGGTACATTTCAGTACTTTACTGTTAATAAGAGATTGAAAGACCAGTTTAAATTCTTATGCGGGACGCTTGGTTATAAGACAAGTATTACTGAAGACAGACGCGCAGAGAAATATACTAGCAGTAATGTATGTTATCGAATCGCTGTAAAGACTGATGATGTTATAGTTAGTTCTGAGAAACATTTAGAAAGACTATCAAATGTTAAAAAAGGAAATAGAAAGTTTAACAATGAGATTTCTTATATAACTAACATTGAACGCGTTGGGGAAGAAGAGTGTCAATGTATAGCTGTAGATAGTGAGAACCACACGTATGTTGTACAGGATTTTATAGTTACCCATAATACTTGGGTAGAGTGTTTAATTGGAGCTAACGCTATGTTGCAGAATTATCGCGTATTACAGATTACGACTGAAATGGAAGTAGATACTATGCGTGATAGATACGAAGCAATATTAACCAGTAAACTTGTAGGGGATATAAATTATGGAAGATTTAAAGCAGGTAAACTAAATCCTGAAGAAGAAGAGAGATACTTTGATTATCTAAGAAATAGAGCACCTAATATGGAGTCATTGATAATTGAAGAAACTATGAATGGTGTCAGTTTTATCAGCGCGAAGGTAGACCAGTATAAACCCGATTTAGTGCTTATTGATGGTGCATATCTTATGGAGGACGAAAGACAAGCGAGTCAAGATTGGTTGAGAATACTGCATATTACAAGAGACCTGAAGCGTTTAGCTAAGTTAAAGAAAGTACCTGTATTCATTACTACTCAAGCTGACTCTAATACGAGTAAAAAGAAGGGTCCCGAGCTTGGTAATATTGGTTATGCTAAAGGTATTGGTCAGGATTCCGATAATGTATTCGCTTTATTTAGAGACGAGCAAATGATTGAAGATAAAGAAATGATGTGGAAAGTATTGAAACAGCGTGAAGGTACATTGGGTCAAGTATTTTTAGAATGGGACTTCACTACTATGTCTTTTGATGAGATTTACGCGAGCTATGAGCAAGAAGGAAAGACTGTTGTAGATAATGACGAGACTTTTGATGAAGAAGATAAAGAAGAAATGGGATTGGTTAAATCAGATAGTCTTGGTGTAAAAGAAGAGAAGAAAAAATTGAATAAGAAAAAGAAGAAAAAGAAAACTGTACTTGGTGGTAAACTGAAACCTGTAGGAGCGAATTAGTATGAAAGCTAAATTAAATAGACAGCAGATTATTGATTTACTAGAGAATGTATTGCATACGTATGTTAGACCTGCTTCTAAACAGAAATCAGATATTCAATTCAATTGTACAGTTCACGGGGAAGAGAATCCTTCTGCTGGTTTTGCTGTTGATAAAAATGTATTTAATTGTTTTGCTTGTCACGCGAATGGTGGAGCAGAGTGGTTGCTCTACCGTTCCTTAGACAAGTTTAAATCAGTACAGCAAGCTAGAGAGTTTTTGCAGGAGAGATATGACTTAGATATGTCAGTCTCTAAGTCCGCGCAGAAAATAAAAAGATACAGCGACTTCATATACCCTGAGCATAAAGAAAGAAAGATTTTACCGCGCACAAAACTAGCCCCGTTTAGAAGTGGTAAAGAGACATACGAATATATTTATGATAGAGGGTTTACTTCTGAGACTATAGAGAAGTTTATGATTGGTAGAGACTTAAGAAATAAGACTGTTACTATTCCAGTATTTTATGGAGATGGTGGGTTAGCTGGTTTTGTCGGTAGATATATTGACCCTAATCGTCCGAAGAATAGTAGATATAGAGTATACAAGTTTTCGCGCTCTAAACTTCTATATCCGTTACACAAATTTTTTCCAGTAAATGATACTGTTATTTTAGTTGAGGGTATATTAGATGCCCTTTGGTTGCACCAGTTAGGGTTTAGTAATGCGCTATCTATAATGAATAATAAGCTCTCTTATGCGCAAGTAAAATTTATAAAATCGCGCGCAAAAAGAGCAGTATTAATGTTTGATGATAATGAGGGTGGAGGAAGAGCAGTAGATAGAGCTAAAGATTTACTCTCCCCGAGCGTATTATGTTTTGAGGTAGAATACCCTGAAGATAAAGAAGACCCACAAGAGTGCTATTTAGACGAAATACAGTATATGATAGATAATAAAATCAGTAGTTTATTGAATACTAGGGAGATAGTGAGACTTTAATATTTTTTATCAGATATTGCAAATTAGTGCTTGACAGAGAATATAAGCTGTGATACTATATAATTGTAGCGAAGAAAAAAGATTTATTAAAACACTTAAGGAGGAATAAGAAATGAGTTTATTCAGTAGAGGTTACGATGATGTTAAGAAAGCGAAGAAAGAACAGGAAGAGAGAGGTAATCAGGGTTTTGAGCTATTCGACTTTTTTGTTGCAGAAGATGGTGGAGAAGCTCCGTTTATGTTCCTGACAGAAGAGCCAGTTAATTGGGATTCACACACTTATCAGACTAGAAACGGTAGATATAATACTGTTTTATGTACTGGAGACGACTGCAAGTTCTGTAATGATAATGACAGACCTAGGTTCGTTGGTAGTTATTTAGTGTTAGACTTAAGACCTTATACGTACGAGAAAGATGGGGAAGAAATTACTAAAGAATATCAAGTTAAATTGTATACGCAAGGGACTAGAGTTTTATCTCAGTTAGATAGATTGAGCAGTAAGTATGGACTGAAAGATAAGCTTTGGAATCTTGTACGTATTGGTAAGAGTACCAGTACCACTTATACTTTTGAGCGCGAAGAAGAGCAAGAGCTAACTGAAGAGAAAATCAGAGAAGTACTGCCAGAGTTTTTAGGGGAAGATTATGACGGTACAATGGAGAGCTTATACAATATTGTTGAAGAGCAAATTAAAATGAAAGCCCCTGAAGGTAACCTTGATACTAAAGAAAACGCAGAGAAAGAAGAAGAAGATATGAAAGATAAGTTAGTTGGTACTGGAGACAAGGAAGATAAGAAAAAGAAGTCTGGTAAATCAGCGTTGTTTGGTAGCAGTAAATCTAAGAGTAAGGAGAAGAAAAAATCTAAAGATAAAAAAGAGAAGAAGTCAAGAGGGACTAGCTTATTTAAGAGTAAATAATTCTTGACTTTCTAGCATTCAGTATGTTAGAATATAAATAACGCGAGAGATTCTCCCTCATATCCACTCTCCCTTTAAATATAAAGGAGAATCTCTTGTAATTTTTATATAAGAAAGGGGTGACAGGATATGAAGAAATACGTTGGAATAGTAGAGTTAACAGAAGCATTAGCTGAGAAAGAAGATATTACACAGATGGAAGCTAAAGAGAGAGTTAAATCTTTCATTGATGTGTTAGAAGACCAGTTGTTAAGAGAAGGCAGAGATGGGGTACAGATTATTGATACATTGACCTTACGTAAAGTAGAAAGAAAAGCGCGCAAAGGAAGAAACCCTAAGAATCCCGAAGAAGAGTATGAAATACCTGCACGTTTAGATATTAAGTGTGTATTAGGTAAATCGTTAGCAGAAAAACTAAATAAATAAAGCAGTCTCACTTTTTAGTCGTGAGACTTATTTTTTGAGGAGTGATTCTTTTTGATAAAGCAAGTAGAGCGGTATACTATTGTTCGCACTAAATTACAGTTTAGAAGAATGCTAAGAAAATTAGAAAAACTAGAAGAATTTTCTTTCGATACAGAGACTAATACTTTGAGAGTTATGGGAGACCATTCGGGATTTACTCTTGCTGGTATATCTATTAGTTGGAATAGATTCGACAATTATTATATACCTGTAGGACATCTATTTGAAGATAAACCTCAGCTATCATTGAGTTATGTAGTTAAACATTTAAAACCCATATTTGCTAACCCTGATATCAGACTTATAGCGCACAATCTGAAGTTTGATATGCACGTATTGCAGAGAGTTGGTATAGATATTGCTACAGCAGATTTATGGGACACAATGATAGCTGATTTTCTTATTGATGAAAATAGACTGCATAAATTAGAAAAATGCGCAGAAAGAGAGTTTGAAGCAGAGCAGGTATACTATAACGATGTAGTTAGTACTGTGACAAAAGAGCAGAAAAAGCAATTTGGACTTAATTGGAACTCTAAAGCTCCATTTACTTTTGTTAAAGTAGATAACGCACAGCAGTATGTGACAGACGATAGTTATTATGCGTGGGAGCTGTATAAGAAGTATTTAGACCTATTAGAGCAAGAAGGTATGGAAGACGTGTTCTATAACGTTTATAGACCGTTTATCCGCGTATTGTTTGATATGGAAGAAGAGGGTGTAGTTGTAGACTTAAGTAGACTTGATGAAATGAAAGAAGATATTTCTGAAGATATTGAAGACTTAGAGTATAAGATTTATGAATTAGCTGGGGTTGAGTTTAACCCTAATTCTAATCAGCAGTTAGCTCAATTGTTATTTGGTTTTGGTGGTTACAAAAATCCTAAAGACGATTTATTAGCTATGAGCTTTAATTTTCCTATTGAAAGTCAGACTGCTACAGGTAACCCCTCCACTGGTAAGAGCGTATTAAAGAGGCTTGCGAAGCAGGATTATAGAACATCGCGCAAGCAAGAAGGGGTAGAAATGGTAAAAGCTCTTTTAGAGTTCAAGAAGTTACGCAAGTTAAAGACCAGCTTTATTGAAGGTTTAAAAGAAGAGATTTACCCTGATGGTAAAGTACACCCATCATTTAACATAATTGGGGCTACATCGGGTAGAATATCCTGTAGTAACCCTAAACAAAATTGGGGTTGTAAAAGCGGGTTAATTCAGGGAAGACCTCTAGTAGCATAGGTCAATCCTGAGCTAAGTCTAATGAAATAACTATAGTAATTAGAAAAGTGCAGAGACTAGCGAGTGAGTAGTTATATACAATAAACTTGCCACGAACGCCCGAACGTAATTTAATAGGAGTGTAGAGAATGAGAAAGTATAGAGATAAAAACTATTTGCGCAGAGAATATATAGAGAAAAGAAGAAAAGCCCCTGATTTAGCAGAAGAGAATAATGTATGTTTAGGTACAATAGAGACTTGGTTAGCGAAGCATAATTTGACTAATATAAAAAGTAGAGTTAAACATCTTATAAATGAAGATAAGTTAGATTTAACGAATCCTGTATTTCATTATTATGCTGGTTTAATTGCCACAGATGGTTATGTAGATTTAGAAAACAACCGAGTTTCATTGAGACTTAATAATACTGGAGCTAAAAAATTACTGAACGATTTAGTTGATTATTTTGAGTTTGAAGGAGAAGTTAAATTATATGGAGAGTCTTATGATTTAACTGTTACTTCTAAGAGTTTAATTAAAAAACTTAAATTATTATCAATTAAAGGTAACAATAAAACTTATGATTTAAGTTTCCCTTCTATTTTAGTGAGCGATGAAGATTGTCAGAGAATGTTTATGAGGGGTATACTTGATGGCGACGGTAATATCCATACCCGAGTCTCTAAATTTACTGGAAATACCGTAGGAGGGCAGTTTCGTTTAGTTACTGCTTCCCGAGATTTTATAGAAGGTGTAATAAGATTTTTAAATTATAAGTTTAGTTTTAAAGAAGAAATTTCTACTGCTAAAGTCAAAAATGTTGAATACCCTAAGTTAGAAATGAAAGTCGCGAATAGTAAAGAGTTTTATAGATGGGTTTATAAAGGTTACCCTAAATATAGACTTCCTGAAAAGTATAAAAGATTTCTCCTATTAAATGAATGATATAGTCCGACCTTGCGGGATAGAAAACCGTAAGAAGTATAAGATAAAGAGCTTATACGATAACAGAAGTGAATTTACAGCAGTTGCCTAATGCAGACGATGAAGATAAATATAAGATTAGAAGCTTATTTACTGTAAGTAATAATGATAATATAATGTTAGCACTTGATTACAGTAACCTAGAGATGAGGGTACTTGCTCATTATAGTGAAGACCCTAAGTTAGTAGATACTTTTATTCACGGTCACGATAGTCACGGAGCTACAGCTAAGAATATGTTCCCCTACGTTAATTGTGAGCCCGACGATGTTAAGAAAAAATTCCCGAAAGAGCGTACAGTCGCTAAAGTATTAAATTTCGGTTTGATATATGGAATGAAACCTTATTCTTTATATAGTACTTTGCGTGATTTTGGTTTAGAAGATATTACAGAAGGAGAAGCAGAAGAGCATTATAATCAATACTTTAGTACTTATGATGGGGTCGAGAGTTTCATCGAGAGTCAAAAAAGATTCGCTAGAAGACACGGTTATGTCTATACTATTACTGGTAGAAAGAGAAGACTTCCTGATATCAATTCCAGTAATTATAAGAAAGCTGGTTATAACGAGCGTTTATCAGTTAATGCTCCTGTTCAAGGTAGTGCTGGAGATATTATTGAGAATGCGCAAGTAAAGATACATTCTAGAGAGAAGCTGAGAGAGTTAAATTGTAAAATGCTGATTCAGATTCACGACGAACTTGTGTTCGAGTTACCTAAAAAGAATCTTGAAGAAGCAGTTGAGATTATTAAGCACGATATGGAAAACCCATTTGGGGTAGACAGTCAATTAAAAGTACCTCTAGCTGTGGATTATGATACAGGGGATAATTATCAGCAAGCTAAATAGGAGTGTTTTAATGCAGTTATCCGATTATGAAAATAGAGTAGTAAAGAGTGATGTTCAGACTAAGATAGTAAATATTGACAGACAGTTAGGAAAGACTACGAGTACTATATTTTGTATTAAAAAGTTAGAGGAATACGATAACGTACTTGTTATATTCCCTACAGTTTCTCACAAAGATTCATACATTAATGAGTTAAATAGATTCTTTGTAGTTGAGAAGAGAAAGAGAGGGAAAGAGTATATAGTTAGAGACTCTAGCGATAAGCAAGTTACTGTTTATTTAATGTCTGTTATTGAGTTATATAATGCTCGAGGAGTAAATACTTTATTCGACTTAGTAATTATTGAAGAAGCTCAGAATATAAAGCACGAAGAGCTTAAAGTATTAGAAGGATTCAATTATGCCGATGTAGTAGTTACCGGAACGATGCCTGAATTGCGCGAGAAAAGTGTTCTTGGTAGATTATATGTTGATTACTATTTAGCCAATAAAGTACTAGCGCAGGGTCAAGCTAATCATCTTATAAATAATGTTAGTGTAGAGTTCTTTGATAGTCTTAATTTAGAGAACGATAAAGGTTTTAATTTTGCGCCTAAAGAAATGAAGATATCACTTGGAATGATAGAGGAGGTACACCCGTAATGGCAGATAAACGATTAATGAATAAGATAAATAAGAAGTTTGGAGACAATGCTATAAGGGTCGCTAGTGAATTGAGAGACGCTGATGGGATTGAGAGAATACCCACAGCAAGTGTTTCTTTAGATATTGCTCTTGGTGGAGGTATCCCTGTCGGTAGATTTATTGAATTGAGTGGGGCTTTATCTTCTACTAAAACTACTCAGGTTCTTCATATTATTAAGCATTTTCAAGAAGCTGGTTATACGTGTGCTTTATTCGATATTGAAAATACTACTGAGATTAGTTATATGGAGAAGATTGGAGTAAACGTAGAAGAGCTTTATCTTATACACCCTGACGGTCAAGAAGAGTGTCAGCAAATGATTATTGATTTACAGCGCGAAGAAGCAATAGATTTAGCTGTGGTTGATAGTATAGAAGCGTTAGCTCCTACTAAAGAGGTTGAGAAAGAAATGGAAGATAGTATGCAAGTTGGTATGAGAGCTACGTTACTTGGAGAACTGTTTAGAAAGTGGACGTCTGTAAATAATAGATTATCTCGTGAGAATAAACAGCCGTTAACTTTGATTGGTATTAATCAGTTAAGAGAAAAGCCTATGACTATGGGAGACCCAGAGTATACTCCGGGAGGAAGAGCTAAAGGTTTCTATTCCTCAGTAAATATTAGATTGCGCAAGAGTGACTGGATAGTTGAAGGTACGGGTAAGAATAAAACTGTAGTGGGACAGACTATTAAGTTTAAGATTAGCAAGAATAAAACAGCAACCCCGTTCCGTACTGGAGAGTTTGATTTCTATATGGAAGAGAATGAAGCTGAAGTTAAATCCGCGTTCAATGATAACTTTAAAGAGATTATTATAGAAGCTATTGCTTGGGACTTAATTGAGCGTAGAGGGGCTTATTACTATTTAGATAATAGAGAGAAGGGTATTCAAGGTAAAGACGCTTTAATAGACCATTTAAAAGAGAATCCTGAAGTAGTAGAAAAATTAAAGAAAGAAATTCTTAAATTATCTCAAACTACTAGATAAAGGGGCGCTTATAATGCAGATAGTTACAAAACCTAAAAAAGAGAAGAGAACAGTTATTACTCATTGCCCTAAATGTGGGGCAGAAGTTAAAGTAACTAGAAAGTTTAAGCTTGATAGAGATAATGAAGTTAGAGGATACTGTCCTTTATGTGTTATTGAGTACAGTACCTCAGTTTATGTTCCGCGCGCAAAAGAAGAAGGTGGTATATTAAATGAATCTGAGTCGAGGGTATTCTAGGATAAGAAAGAAGATGCAAGAAGGAAATAATCAGTATGTACGTTCTTGTGAGAATTGCGATTTTTACTATCAATCTGAGGAAGACGACGAAGAGTTATGCCAAAACCCACAAGTTTTAGAGTACGATATGATTTTCGATGAAAATAGAGTCTATTGTTTACGTTGGCAACCTTATAAGGAGGAAAAAGATGCCTAGTATTGGAGAGACTGGTTTTACGAGTAAAGAACAAGAGAAGTATTTAATGAAGAATGAGCCTGCTTTATATAAGAGGATAGTAAAGAAGCACGGTCATTACGGTAAAGCGAAGAACTTTAATAATCAGAAGAAAGAAAATCCTTTAGATACTAAGATAAGGGGTCAATAAAATGAGTAAAAGAAGAGAATCAATGAAGAATGAGAAGAGAGTTGCTGATAAATTTAATGCTAATGTTAATCTAGCGAGCGGCTCTCTTTGGTTTTTAAAGGGAGACATTCGTCTCCCTCTTTATTTAATAGAAGATAAAATGACTGCTAAAGAGTATTATATCCTGAAGTTAAAGACTTGGTATAAGATAGAGAAAGAAGCCCTTAAAGACGGTTTCCGTACTCCTCTAATGGTATTGACGCTAGAAGACGGTAAGTCTGTTCTTGGTGTTGTAGATTATCATTACTTGAAATTCTTAGTTAAAGAGCGCGAAGAAGAAGTAATATTAAATACAGTAACAGAAGAGATAGAGCATAAGAGCTTTAGAGTAAGAGACTTTGATATAGGAATAGAAGACCTATCGGAAGAAGAGATAGAAGGTTTAGAAGATAATGCTTTATATATTGAAGCTAAAGTGTTAGACTTTAAAGAAGAGACAGAATTAGCTATTTTAGACGCGAACTCTTTAGCGTACTTAATTGATGAAGAGGGGTGATAACTTTGACTATATTCGGCTATTCTTTTATTTCACTTTTTATTTTATATAATATTGGAGAGATTGAAGAGGGATTTGTTCTTGCTTTCGCTTTAATATTTACTTTCCTTTTAGAAGTTGCGCAAATTAATAAAAATAATTAAAGGAGTGTTAATGTGGCACTAAAAGCAATATTTAATAGTATGAAATCGAGTAATGGTTACGTAGTAAAAGACTTAGAGAAATATTTAATGAGTTTAAATAATCAAGAGAATGATAGAGCAGTAAATGTTAATAGCCCTTCTTCTGCTGGAGGCTGTATTAGAGCTAATTTTTATAAGAGACTTGGCTATAAGGAAGATGGGGATATTTCTCCGCGCCTGAGAAGAATCTTCGATAATGGAGACCATATGCACGAGAGATTCCAGACTTATTTGAGACGTTCAGGGTTATTAGTTATGGAAGAAGTACCTTTAAGAAATGATGGGTACGAGATTCAAGGTCATACTGATGGTTTGCTACAAGTCAGTAATAATAAATTAGCAGTATTAGAGCTTAAGAGTATTAATGACAGAGGTTTTAAGATTGTTAAGAAAGAGGGAGTAAAAGAGAAACATAAAGCTCAGGGAATGATTTACCTTTATTCTCTAGAATCGCGCAGAAAAGAATTACGCGACAAGTACGATAATTTAGACGAGTTTTTAGCTGATGAAGATGGGAGATATAATTATTATAGAAGTCTCTACCAGCATTTAAAAGACGGGAAGAAGTATTCGCGCGAAGAAAAGATAACCTTTAAAGCAGACCAGCACGACAAAGTCGATAAACTATTATTTGAGACACCGTTACCTATTAAAGAAGTAAGCTTTTTATACGAGAATAAAAACGACCAAGATATGAAAGAGTACGTATTAAAAAGAGACGATGAATTAATTAATAGTTTACTTGAAGGGTATAAGGAGTTAAACGGATACGTAGAGAAAGAAGAGTTACCTCCGCGTCGCTATAAGTATAAGTCTAAAAGACCCTGTAAATGGTGCTCATTTAAAAATCGTTGCTGGGAGTGATATAATGAAAATGATAGATTTATTGAATTGTGAAGTTGTCGATGTTCAATTTAAGGAGGATAAGTATGAGTAAAATAACATTAAGAGTCTATCTTTTAATTATAAAACATATCTATTTTAGTGATTCTTCCTCGATGTTTAAAAGAGAAGCCAAAGAATTAATGCACGACTTGAGATTAAAACTTAATGAAGAGTAGGGGGTAATTAAATGTCCTTTAAAGTCGCAGATAATAAACCAAAGAAAAGAAAGAAAATCAATCCTAAAGAGATTCGCGAAAAGAGAAATAAACAGCAGAGTTTAGCTGATAGAATGGAAGAAGAGCTGGAGAAAAAGGAAGTTAAGTTTTTCAATCCTTCTGAGACTAATGGGGGATTGAATATTGATACTGAATATTTAAGTCTCCCTTCTGATGTTACAGGGGTACCTTCACAAGAATTAGGTAAATATATGAATGCGTTTACTCAACAGAGAATGTATATGCGAACGCTTGTTGGTTGGCAAGAAATGATTATTGAAGAGCGTAAAAGAGAGTACTATGATGTTAGTAATGACAAGTACCGGGAGTTAACGGATAACCGTAGAAAGTTAACTGAAACTGCTAAAGAGAAAATAGTCAATAATGACCCTGAGATTAAACCTTTATTTATTGCGTTTAAAGACGCGAAAAAGAAGCTAAGACTTTTAGAATTAAATATAGACAGTATAGACGACGCAGTCTTTAATATATCGAGAGAGATTAGTCGTAGAGAAGGAGATTTCAAAAAAGAGAATAGAAACGAGTCAGTTCAAAGGAGATAGGATACTTGCCCCTTGAAATGCAATACTTTATGGTGTATAATTGGTTTAGATAAAGTTATTGTATTTTAAGGGGTGATTTTTATAGCTAATTTATTACAAGAAGATATTAAAGAAAGCGCTAAAGAGTTAGATTGGTGGCACAGAAGAATGAGAGACGTACAATATTACGCTGGTAGTGCAAGTCCTTTTGATGAACTACTTAATACAGGAGTTAATGTATTAGGGTTAGAGTGTAAGATGTTGGGTAGCGGTAAGTCAGAGCCGAAGAGCTTTAGTTACAATGATTTATCCGTAGACCAGCAGAAAGGACTATCAGGGTTTTGTAAGAAAGAGAACGCTCTATCATACGTTATAGTTAATTTTAGATGGATAAATCATAAAAAAGGAAGATGCTTTGCTTTATCTATAGAAGATTTTTTATTCGCTAAATTACAGAGTATGCTTTTAGATAAGAAAAGTGCGCTCAAGAAAGACCTTAATCAAAAAAGTATAAAATTAGATTATTTTAAAAAGAATGCGATAGAGTTAGAGAGATTATGTAAAGGCTGGGATTTATCAGTTCTTTTAGATAGGGGGAATTAAATGGTTACCGTTGCATTTATCATTATTATCGTTGCTATATTATTTTTATTATTTCCTATAGCTTATGTTAATGGGGAGTCAATGAAGCCTACATTAAAAGACGGTCAGCTTCTTTTATGCACTAGACTTGGCGAAGTAAAAGAAGACGATATAGCAGTATTTTTAAATGAAGAGACCGAGAGACTTAGCGTTAAACGTTGTACTAAAAGGGCTTCAGTTTATAACGCAGGTACAGATAAAGACGAGTATAGATATTTTTTTGTCGGAGATAACAGAGACAACAGTTTTGACAGTAGACAGTACGGTTATGTGAGAGAGGGAAGTATAGTAGCTAAAGTAATTTTACCAAAAAATTTATAACAGGAGTGTTAATAATGAATAAAGAGAATACGAATATTCTGAGAGTTGCTAGTAAATCGAGTGTGCCAGCAGTTGCGGGGAGTATTATTAAATCTATTGAAGAGAATAAAGACGTTGAGTTACACGCTATCGGAGCCGGGTCTGTGAACCAAAGCGTTAAAGCTATTGCTTCCGCGCGAGGAATGATTGCGCCAAAAGGTTATAACGCTTTAACTAGTATTGGTTTTGGTGAAACAGAGATTAATGGAGAGACACGTACAATGATGAAGTTTAGACTGATACTTCAGTAGAGAGGGAGATTATTATGCTATCAGTAACAAAAGAATTTACTTTTGACTCCGCGCATAGATTAAAAGACTATGATGGAGCTTGTAGTAGACTTCACGGTCATACATACAAGTTGCAAGTTACAGTCTTTAGTGGAGACGACCAGTTGGATAGAACAGGTATGTTAATTGATTTCAGTAAATTAAAGAGCGCAGTAAAAGAAGAAATAATAGAAGAGTTCGACCACCGTTACCTTAACGATGTTTTAGGAGCTAACCCTACCGCTGAATATATGTGTCTTTATATATTTGCTAAACTTGCTAAGTTACCCTTATTTGCAGATTTAGCGAAAATGAAAATAAGATTATGGGAGACTCCTACTAGTTATGCAACATATCAATCTGAACTCTAATTTGGAGGGTGATTATTTGCTATATTACGAATCAATATTCAGCACGATACAGGGAGAAGGGGGTAGCGCTGGTTATCCAACGACCTTCATTCGATTATACGGTTGTAATCTAAATTGCAGTTATTGTGACGCTCCACAAGAAGATAAAAGAAAGAGAAGAATATCCGTAAAGAATGTGATTGATGATGTTAAGCAGAGAACGCCTGAGCACGTATGTATTACTGGAGGAGAGCCTTTATTACAGGACGAAGTATTTCCTGTTATCTATGAGTTAGTTGGAGAGAACTATAATGTTTGTGTTGAGACTAATGGGAGTGTTTTAATTCCCGATGATTTACACAGACGTTCTTATAAATACGTTATGGATATGAAATGTCCTTCCAGTATGATGCACCATAGAAATAATTATGAGAATCTTTCGAGACTCCATTGTAATGACGAGCTTAAATTTGTGATTAAGAATAGGGACGATTATGAGTTTATGCGCCAAGTATTAAGTAAATATGATACTAACGCTCAGATTTTATTAAGCCCTATGTTTGAAAACAAGAGTCAAGTTATAGGTCAGAAGTTAAGTCAATGGGTTTTAGAAGATGGTTTGCGCGCAAGAATACAAATACAAATGCATAAAATATTAAAGATAGATTGATAAGGAGAGATAGAATGAGAGAGATTGTATTGAATAGTGGAGGCTTTGATAGTGTAGTTTTAATGCATGATTTAAAATATACCTTCGAGAAAGAGTTAATATCTTTATTTTTTGATTATGGTCAGAGAAACCTTGAGTTAGAAAGAGAAAAGGCGCGAAAAGTAGCTGATAAATTAGACGCAGAACACGTAGAGATAAAGTTACCTTCTATTGGTTGGAGTAGCTCTTCATTATTTAAAGGAAATAGTGACGAGTTTAGTACAGACGCTCAGTATTTAGAAATGCGTAATTTGATATTCTTCTCTTATGCTATTTCTTTTGCTGAGAGTAGAGGGATAGAAGTTATTAATTCTGCGATTATTAAAGCTAACGAGAACGGGAATAGATATACTGACACAAGTAAAGAGTTTATTGAGAGATTAAATAAAGTTGCAGAGCTTTCAGATGTTGAGATAAAGACTAAATACAGCGATTACAGTAAAATGGTTTTAGGTTATATTGCTAGAAAATATGATATTAAAAGAGAAGACTTTATTTCTTGTAATTTACCTGTTGACGGGGAGCCTTGTGGAGAATGTGGGGACTGCAAAGAGGTAGAAAATGCTTATAAATATATCGTAAACGATAGACTGCCTGTACACGCTTGGCAGAGTGAGGGTATGAGTTATAGTGAAAAATTCAAAAGAATGTATTTAGAGAGAAATATAAATGAAGCAAGAATACTAAATAATAATCTATGTCAGTTTGACTGTAAACATTGTTTTTACGGGTTCGATGAAACTGTAGATAAAGACCTTAGTTTAGAAGAGTGGGAAGAAGTTTTAGACCAGTTAGTTGATGAAAATGTACAGAATTTTCACTTTTCAGGGAAAGAGCCACTATTTAATGAGTCTATTTTTGATTTATTCGCTCATCTAAAGGAAAAAGATGTGACCTATGATTTAGTGACTAATGGGGAGAACGTTGCTAAATACATTGATAAGATAGTCAAGTATGATGTTAATAAAGTCTTTGTTAGTGTAGACTCTTTTCTGCCCACTATAAGAGACGAAGAGAGCGGAGATATAGTTATAGCTATAGACGCATTAGATAGAGCAGGAGTACCTGTAGAAGTCTTTATAGACGTCCATAAAGATAATAAAAATGAAGTTACTACTATAATTGAAGAGTTAAATAAACGTTATAACGTCGAAGACTTTCACGTTAGACCTGTTGCTAGATTAGGTCACGCTAAAGATATGGAAGATAGTTTAGTTTCCCCTAAAGAGTATACAGAGTTATTTAAGAAAATCTTTTTACTAGATGTACCCGCGAGAGTAGAGTTTTCTATTAGAATGGAGTACACAGAGGTAATTATGAGTAATTTCCCTGACTCCGCTTTAGCTATAGAGATAGAAGACCTTATTAATTATGGGGCTAATATTACTAAAAATCCTAATAAGACTTATACTGTTGTTATGCCTGAGTTTTATTGCGGGAGATATGAGAGTCAAGTTACCGTGACTTCAGACGGTTATATACTTGGTTGTGGTACAGAAGTAAGTAAACCTAATTATGATGAATTAGCTGTTGGTAACGTGAGAGAAGAGCCTGTAAAAGACCTTATTTTGCGCGGGAAGAGAGAAGCTCTAGATTTAATAGAGAGAAGACAGCAGTTAACCTGTAAGACAGATAATGCATGTAAGTTCTGTACAGGTAGTTGTTACCATACCTTTAACTGTTTAATTGAGTGAGAAGGGTTATATTTACGATTCTCGTATGATATTATCTATATAGAGGTAGAAAAGAAGTACAGGTTTATATTATTTCCCTAGTGCTTTAATATAATTTCTACCTTAAAATAATATCAATGGAGGTGTTTTATATGTTATTTTTAAACGTATTCGCCGAAGCTTCTAGTGGAGGTGGAGGAGGTAGTAACAATATGCCTACTCAACAGCAAGTTGCTATGAGAAACGCTAGAAACGGAGTACTTCCCTCTCAAGCGTAAGTATAGAACTGTAGAGAGTGAGGAGGTGCTTTACTATGATTCTAAGAGTATTCGCTGAAGCTTCTAGCGGAGGTGATGGAGGTAATAGCTCTAATGGTACTCAGAACAATGTTAATTTTCAGAGTACTAACAGAGGAGGTACTATCTTTCCTAACCCTCGCCAGATAGCCCCGATGTAAACACAGACTTGGTCGCCCACAAAGGCGACCTTTTTTCTTTGTCTAATTTATGATACAATGTGTTTAAAGGAGTGAGAGAATATGATAAACAATAAAGTAGAAGAGATTAAAGCGCACGTTGACGAGATAATGAGCATTTTAGAGATAGAGAAATATGAGGGAAATAGAGAAACTCCTTTAAGAATCGCTAAAATGTACACAAATGAGTTATTTGCGAATAGGAATGATTATAACATAGAAAACCTTAAAGCGACAATGAAATATTTTGATAATAGTGAGTCTTCTGAAGAAATGGTTATAGTTAAAGATATAGATGTTACCAGTATGTGTGAACATCATTGGTTACCGTTTATAGGGAAAGCTGATATTGCGTATGTACCTGATAAGAAGTTAGTGGGGTTATCTAAGATTCCTCGCGCTGTAAAGTTCTTTAGTAAAAAGCCACAGATTCAAGAGAGATTAGTAAAAGAGATAGGAGACTTTTTAGTGGAGAATATAGAGCCTAAAGCTTTGTTTATTAGAATTGACGCCGTTCATCAATGTATGGCTTGTCGTGGAGCAGAAACAGGAGCGTCGACTGAGACTACTTGGAGATATGACAGAACTAATCAAAACTATTACCGCGAATTTTTAGCGCGCGTGTAAAGGAGAGTAATAACTATGAATGTAGATACTGATAGAAAGTTTACGATGATTTACTCTGGGGTAGAGAATAAGAAGTACTTTAATACTTTGTATGATTTAGGTGTCAGAAACTTTTTAATGTCTTATCATTATTTGAGTAAAAAGACTAATTTTGATAAGCAGAGTTATATAGATAAAGACGTTAAGTTTTTTATTGATAGTGGAGTATATACTTTTATCAATAATAAAGAGTATAGTGACTGGAGTATAGAGAAATGGGAGAGTTATATTAAGCAGTACCTGAAGTGGGTTAAAAAGAATAAAGAAATAGTATTTGCTTTCGCTGATTTAGATATCCATTCTTTGGTTGGAACGCGTGAAGTAAAAAGACTAAGAAGAGAGTACTTTGAGCCTTTTATGCAAGAGACTGGTATCCCTGTTTGCTATGTTTGGCACGAGCCTGAAGGTATAGATGGTTTTGAGAAGATGTGTGAGAGATACAATTATTGTGGAATCTCTTGGGCTTCTGAAGATAGAGATGGGTCAGAGGGTTCTATTCAGCAGATGTTTAATATCGCGAGAGAGAATGATACTGTAATTCATGGGTATGGTATGACTCAGACTTCTATGTTATCTAAATACCCTTTTTACACAGTTGACTCTACGACTTGGATGATTGGTTTGCAGTATGGTGAGATAAGTTATTGGACTGGGAACAAAATGAAGCGTCTGAAGAAAGATAAATGGAACGAGTACAAGGGTAAACTAGAGAAGCTAGGTATAGACTTTAGAAAGTTAAAAGACGAAGACAATCAAGAGTTAATTAAAGCAAATATTGCCCCATTCCAGCAAGCAGAAAAATATATTAGAGAACGTTTAGGTAATAAAATGTACTGGTTAGATATTATTGAAAAGAGTGAGAATGATATTGGCGACCCTGACACATTCCCTGATTTACAATGGATTGACGGTCAGTCTAATTATGAAGGTTGGGAGAAATACGCTAAGAAGTTTAATATTAAAGCGAGTAAAAGACAGGTTGGTATAAATGCTGTTGTAGATGCTTCAATATTTTGTCAATGGAATGAGCGCGACGATAAATACTTTAATATGTACAAAGATAAAGTCTATTTAGATAGAGAGGGAATGATTGACTCTTTACATGAGTTCTACGTTAATGCTGTTGCTAGAAATCAAGAAGAAAAAATAAATAGTCTAATTGAATTTTTTCAAGATTTAGTTTCAGGTAAAGAGACCCTTGATTTAACAGGAGGAAATGAACACGCTGAAGAGAGGGATAATTATATTACTGAGGATAGATTTGAGTATAAAGATTTATCTGAAGAAGAGATATTAGAGCAGTTATCTGATGTGTTACCTTCTGCTGATGATTTAGAAGACCCTCACCCTGAAGTTAGCGAGTTAGACGACGAGATATTCGATGAAGCAGGGATTGTACCTGTTAGAGACGATAAAGGTAGATTTGTTAAAGGTCAGAAGAAGATTAGAAGACCAAAGAATATTTATAGTGATAAATACCCTAAGTTAGCCTGTGATACCTGTTATGCGGCACAGAATTGCCCTGAGTACGATTCAGGTAAAGCTTGTGCTTTTAATAAGATGTTTGATAGATTCGATACAAGAGATATGAGTGATATTGTTGAAGCTATGCAGGGTATGGTTAATCTAAACCTTAAGAGAATGCAAAGAGTTGCTATCTTCGAGCAGTTAGATGGTGGAATGCCTGACGGTAACTTAACTCAATTAATAGACCAGAATATGAATCTATTAAATAAGATAAAAGAGATATATAAAGCTGGGGACGACGAAGTCTTAAGAAGAACTATGGTGCAGAGAGCTGATGGTACTAGAGAAGAGACCATAGAAGCTAAAAACCCTAGTCAAGACGGTATCCTTGCTCAGCTATTTAAGGGGGCGCAGAAAGAGTCTGAAGAAAGAGAAAAACAAGAAAGCGCAAAGAATAAGAAGAGGGAAGACGATGATGTAGTAATAGATATAGATTACGAAGAAGAGTAAGGAGGTGTTTTTATGAGAAAAGTCCTCACTAATGAAGATGTACAGTTTAATAAGGACAGAAATGTGAATCGCGCGCTGAGAAAGAATGAAGCAATAGACAGATTAAACCGTATAGAGAGAGGGGAGATAGATAATGATGAATTATACTTTGCAGACCCTAGATTCACGCTAAACAGTAAATACTAAAGGATAGAGAGCAGGTTTAGAAGCCTGTTCTTTTTTTATGCGCAATTTTTAGAAGTTTAGATGTACTAATTCCCTGCGAGGGTTGAAAAACCCGATGCAGATGGGTTAATATATGTATTAACAAATGTATTTACTTATGTATTATCTATGTAAGTAATAATATATACACCCGCGCGCCCGCGCGCGTATGTGAGAGAGTAGCTGAGAAAGCTTAAATCGCGCCAAATAGAGAGGGAGTACTCCTAGTAGAGTAAATCAACGTATAAGAGTAGTGGGGGAGAGTAATGATAGCGTATTTAAAGGGGGAAGTGTGTTCTAACCTTATATTGAACGTCAATTTTAAGAATATCGCGCGCAAAAGAAGAATTATAGTTATAGACAGAGAGAGAGTAGGTAGTAGTCTAGTTATATCTACCGTACTAAATTTAAACTACCTAAACTATACTGAAATTTAAACTACCCCAAAACTTAAACTACTCTAAAATTTAAACTAA
>Ga0136558_1000367_pt1 | contig 25710 bp, 32 predicted proteins | sample AntRauTorckE6833_FD_101391 | JGI IMG/M metagenome (GOLD analysis project Ga0136558, IMG submission 101391) | Saline lake microbial communities from Rauer Islands, Antarctica - Metagenome Torckler E6 #833 | ecosystem: Environmental > Aquatic > Non-marine Saline and Alkaline > Saline | place...
TCTGGATGTCTTTCGCTTTCATTTTGAACCTCGGTACCAAACAATCGTTGTTAACCTAGGTAAAAGGGGGCCGAAGCCCCCTTTCTACCTAGTAGCTATGCATGGCTTACAGAACCTTGAAGGTCATCCATGCTTCGTTGTAGGTCACACGCGGCAGAGCGCGGATGCCCAAGATGTGCTCGATGTGAGGCGGGTCACCATCAGTGTTGTCGATGGAACGGGTGTAGAGACCCGGACGCGGATTCTCAAGGTCCGCGTAGTAGGAACGAGTTGAGACGATGTTGCCCCAGCTGTTCACGTCCTCAATCTTCGAGGTGTCGCCTTGCAGGTCACCCTCATCGTTGAGAGGACCGTTGAAGTTACCGAACATCAGGATGCGATCCGAAGGAACGACCCGGACGAGGTACTTCACGGGGTCACCGGCATGGAAGCCACCAGTACGCTGGACGGTCGCAGCATTCGCAAAGGTGACAACTCCGGTGTCGTGGTCGACGGTGTCGACCTCGAACTTCTCACGGGTGTCGTCCTTAGCGGACACGGCGTAGATCTTGGAACCGGGCTCGATCTGCTCGGTGCGAGTCAGCGTGAGCTCACCAGCACCACTGGCAGCGTCAGCGGCCAGATCGGTCTGGAAGTGCAGAGCCTCTTTCGAGAACTGGAACGAACCAATTCCAAGGACATCGACCATCAGTCTCTCGACCTCAGCCTTGCTGCCCTTGAAGACTCCGAGGTTGCGCAAGGCAAGCTCACGGAAGCGCTCGTTCTTGATCAGGTGCTTCATCAGGCCGTGCGGCAAGATGATGTCCTTCACGTCACGACCAGTGTCCAACTCGTACTCGTCGATTGCATCGCTCAGGGCGATGATCGGCTCAGACGTGGGATCGCTCCACACGGTACCGGCGACGGGATCGAGGTAGTCGGGGTGGTTGTACTTGACACTGAACTCAGTGCCGTCTTCGAGTTCGGCGGTGACAACACCGTCAAACAGGACTTGCCGACGCAACCACTCCATGCGGTTGGCAAGTCGAATTTCGAGGTCACGCATCCGACGCTGCATGAGCGTACGGGCTTGCGTGAAATCTTCACGAGTGCCGATTCGACGAAGATCGTAGAGATCCGTCGAGTCGAGGTGAACCTTCTCACGGAAGGTTGCGGCCTCGAATCTCTTGCGGCCACGACCTGACTTCGGGTCGTAGAGAGGGGTTTCAGCATTCATGTGAACCATCGGAGTCATTCCACCCCGGCTGGCTTTGTGCATGTCAACAATCACCTTGTCGGTGTTCTCGTTGACAATGGGCATGTACTTGCCGAGCAAGTACGAATTCTTCTTTTGAGGCCAGTAGGTGAGAACACCGTCGAGGCTCTCGGTGCGCAACAGCGGGTGCCGTTTGGCGATCTCGCTGTACTTCATAGTAGGTGCGCCTTTCTCCATAACACTTTCTCCTTTGTGTCAGATGTGTCCACGAGTTGAGAAAACGTAAGGAATCAGCGAGATCGTGGTGTAAATTATCCCTTCGGCCAGATGCTCAGCGACGGATGTGCGGCCCAATCCACGGAAGCTCCGGCGGTCATCTTGATCTTGTCTGGCTTCAGCACAGCTTCGATCAGGCCGGTAGCTTTGGTCTTGGTCTCACCAATAGCAAGCTCGACGACATTCACGTCGTGCTGGAGCACAACGATGTTGTCTTCCTGCTCTTGACCGTTGGCCAACGCACCAGAATTATCAAACTCTTTGTACAGTCCATAATCGGCATCTACAGCATCGGTCACAAGTGCCATGACCATTCCCTTGGGCAGCAAAGTTTCACCGTCGAGACGGGCACTGGCTGCAATGGGGACGGTTTTTGGAATTACGTTCTTACGACTTGCGAGCAACCCGTTATCAGCGAGTTGCGTCACTTCACCTTCGTACGGTCCCATTCTTTTCTCCTTTATGTCTTAACCCAGGTTAACGGCTTGCGCCGCAACCCATGCGATTATTGATCCAGTTTGTCCATGTCCAGCGCGCCGGTCTCGGCGTTGATGGCAGGAATCATGAATTCTTGCGGCTCAGCACCATCGTGGACGGCTTTGTAGGCTTCGATGCGCTTCTGACGCAGTGCGTCTTCATCGCTTCCATCTTCGCCCGAACCCTCGTCAGCCTCGCCTGCGTCTGCGGGGCTTACGTTGCCACCTTCCGGGTCCACCTCATACTCTTGGTTGCCTTCGAGGTTAGTCGAAGTATCGAGTCGGGCGCTCTCCGGGATGGCCGAGAAGCACTGTTCGAGAATTTCGAGCAGGCTCTCTTCCTTGGTTTCCTCATCACCCACGACGCTGAACTTCTGCGCACGAGTTTCCGAGTTGATAGCCGACAGCTTGGTCGTCACGACCTTCACCAACGACTCGTGATGGTTGGCATCGCGAAGCTGAGCGCCAAAGTTCTGGACGCGCTGCTCCCATTCACCTTCCTTCGCATCAGCCAGTTCGACCGTGAGGTCGGTGACCTTAGCTTGATACTCTTGAGCACGCTTTTCAGCCTGCTTCTTGCGCTGGGCTGCCTCGGCAATTTGAGCCTTGGCATCTTCTTCCTGTTGGACCGCGTATTGCTTGGTCGCAATCAGTTCTTGGATAAGCTCAGCCCCATCACCCGAGAATTTCGAGCTGACTTCCTGAAGATAGCCAAGTTGCTCGCTGGGGGTGCTGAAGGCTTTGACCTTCTTCATCAGTTCCGAAAGTTTCATCTTGTCTCCCTCGTTGGGTTGTTCGTTTTCTTCAACTTGTGAGTTCTCTTCACTCGAATCTTCATCAGCGACCCCCTGCCCCGGCTCTGCCGAGTCGCCCTCATTGAAAGTCTGAGCGTCTTCCACAGGGTCTTCAAAAGATTGGATATCCTCTTCGTCAAACTTGCGACATGAGAAAAAGCGGATGCCGGTACTGTCATCATCCGACATGGTGATATCGTAAAGCTCTTCGTCTTCGCCCCCTTTGTCAGCCGAAAACTCAATAACCTCGCCTAGCGAGGGAATGAATGGCCGGTTGGTAAGGGCGCAGCCAATAACCGTAGGGCCGTGGCTGAAGACCGTAGAGGTCTTTTCCTTGTTGCCATCACCATCGTCCACCTCGATGTCCACCTTCTCATTAGTCGAGAAGTCTGGGTGAATCTCGGCAGAACAGTGGGCATAGCGTCTGTCGACCAGAAGCTCGGAACCGAGCTTGTTGAAAGCAGCTACGACGTCTAAGAAGACGACTTCTTTCGGACCTGCCGGGGTCATCACTTGACCCTCTCGCAACTCCAGTGCTTCCATCCAGCCTACGTTTCCTACCTCTCCTTGATTCCGGGTGTGCTCCAAGTCGAATCCGATTCGACGTGGGACGACACCGCGATCAAAGTTTTCCTTGAGCGTATTGAGGTATTCACGGTCGAAATCGATCTCACCGTACCAAGGGTGTTCCCACTTGCCGGTACGGAACATCGAGAACCTTACCCGGTGTAGATCCCCTCGTTGGGGATCTTTCGGAAGTTGGTCCACACTCGTGTAGACCTGCTCGTCGCCTTCGAGTTCACCGAAGTCGTGCCCAAACAGATCGGAAAAGGAATAGACGTTCGAGTGTTTATCGCCTCCATTTTCATTGTTTTTCATTGTGTACCCGTTCATTTAACCTGGATTAAGACGAGTCTGCTGCATCGTCTGCGGCGTTATCACGCTCGCGTCCACGATCCATATCGTCCTCGTTTCGACGACCATCAGTGTCGTTCGAGTCTTCATCGTCTTCGGCCTCATCGACAGGGGTTTCACCCGCCTGTCTATCAGCGCCAGCCATCTCCCTGAAGACGTCATCGAACGGTGCAGCTGTAATTCCCAACTCGCCCATCATGGACGTCGGGTCGGGCCACGACTTGATTGTGTGGCCGTTCATGCTGCTGCCAGATCGAATCATCACCTTCAAGATTTCCTTCATCAGACGACGGCGACCAAGTGCTGACTTATCAATCTTCAGGTCCACAAGAGATTTCATCTCGGGGCCGAAGTTGTATTCAACAATCTGGTCAACTACGTCTTTCTGAATGCAGTCCTCAAGCTGGTTGACGATATCCTCGACAACTACCACCAACATATCTCCTCCAGCGTCAGCGCTGGAAAAGTTCGACTCCGCGTCTGCAACAGACGGTGGGATTCCGAGGCCCTTCATCTTCTTACTGTCCGAGTAACGGAGGTAGTCAAGGAAGGGGCTCTTAGAACCTGATTGCTTCGTGTCGGCGTAAGAGATGGTCCACTTATGCTCGCCGTTGTCATAGGTCTCAGACGGAAGAACCGCGATACCATCTGCCATCATCTTCTTGGCAATGCTTTTGGCGATGGCTGAGTTGGAAACCAACTCACCGTCGAGCCTCGACTTCCCGCGAGGGAAGCGAAGCTCCAAGTGGGGTGACCCTCGTTTCTGAAGGTCGCTAAGCATGTATTTGACATTTACCTGCGAGTAGTACCACTCGCTGTACACGTTCTTGTAACGAGCCTTGCCGAACACCGACGAATACTCTTGGTCGAGTGCGAACCAGACTAGCTTGGAACGTTCAACGCTCTTGTCACCTGAGCGCTGACTTTGCTGGACCCTGACGATCTCATCCGTTTTGTCCTTGAAGAACTGGAATTGATGCGACGGGTCGAGAAATTTGACTTTCTTGAGGTTGGTGATCTTACCGGTGTACAACATCTTCTTGCCACCATCATCGTCTTCGCCTGCGATGGAAACCTCGGAGCGCTCCCAGACCTTCTCGCCAAAGGCGAAGCCAACCTTGAGAGCATCCATCATGTTTCTGATCAGGTCTTTCCACAGCCCTTTCAGGATGTGGTCCACCACGCCCTTGATCATCGGGTCTGGACACTCAACGGTGTAAGGGAGGCCACCAATCCAGCCCTTCAGTAAGAAGGTACCGAAGGCGATCTCCGGGTCGACCGACATCTTTTTGTAGGTCTGTAGCGAGATGGGATCGTCTGTGAAGATCTCATACTCGCCGTCCTCGGTCGGCCTGTTACTGAGGTCCGAGCGCTCAAGAGAGGCGTTGCCCATTCCGGGTCTTACCGTGGCCCCTCTGATCTGGTACATCTCCGATGAGAACTCGAACGTGTCTTCGTCCCGGCTCGACTCCTGTTGACTCACTTCCGGGGACGAGTACGTCCTGTCGAGAAACGTATCGAATGCTTCCCGGTCTACATGAGGGTCAGTGTCGGCTATACGCGAGATTCGTTGTCTGTCGTAACTCTTCATGCCGTCACCCTTATTCATTCCACTTGTTGTTGAACCGTCCGGGAGACAACTCTTCGATGGCAAATTCCTCGTCTAAACCTAGGTTAAACGAGCTACCGAAATCGGTGGGCCCGGTGTTAACGTGGTTCTTGTTGAAGTCATCCACAAAGCTACTGTTCTCTCCCATCGCCTCCTTCATGTTGACCTGAACTCCGTCGAGATCTTTGAAAGATAGGTCGACCGGCTCCTTACCGAATTCCGTTCCAGCGAGCGAAGCGAAGGCGAGCGCCCATGCGAAGTCCGCGTGGTGCCTCTTCTTCTCCGGTGCCCGGTAGGAAATGTTTTTGTTCTGAGTAATAACGCGCTTGATCGAATGGAGGTCGCTCATCTTCTGCTTGTCGTAAGCCATCGCTATCCCCCATTCCTCCATTCGGGAACGAAGGTTGACCATCTCACGCTCTTGCTTCTGAGATGAGCCACCCATGTGAAGCGCTTCAAATGTGTTTTCGTCCCAGCGGTCGCTGAGGAACTGACCCATCTGCTTACCGATGCCGGTGCAGTCCATGCGGAGCTTCCGCAGGAATCCATCTTCTAGCACCCGGTTGAAATAGGCTTGCTGATCCGGCAGACCCCAACCTGATTTACTCAGATTGAATCGTTCGACTTGCACAGTCCTTCCATCGGAAAACTGAACCTCTTCCAGAACGACAAGTTCAGTCGAATGTCGTGTCGTTCCAATATCCGCCCCTCCAACGAGGTTGTCAGATACCTTCCCGTCCTGGACGGCAAGATATAATTCGTCAAGCGTATCGTACGTTTCGAAGGTGATTCCGTCATATTTGTCTACAATCGGCCAACGCTGGTCGGCCAACGCCTTGTCGATGGGAATGTCGAAGTCCGACTCTTGAGGATCATAGTCATCAATGATGGACAGCGACGTTGGGAACATGCACTTCAGAATCAGGTCTTGGCTGATAAATGATGCCTGCTCGTCTACGAAGAATCCTTCAAGCTCCTGACGGAACGACTCGACCGAGTTCGAGTTACGGTACAGACGCTTCAGCTTCTCGTTGCCGAACTCGTATACCCTTTCCTCTACTGCCTCGGGGTCTTCGTCGAACATCTTGCGAGCCTTTTGACTCGCGTACGCAAGGAACTCATCAGTTGGGTGCTTGAGGTAGCGGCTGCAATCCCACCAATAAATCCAGTCCCGGCTGTAATCAGGGAACTGCTCGGGGTTAGCCACAATCTCATAGAACTTGCCGAACTTACCAAACGGCGTCGACGTGATGTCGATAGTGCCGCCCATCATCTGGGTAGCAGCGAATGCCGATTCGTAAATGATCTCGGCAAACTGGTAGAATGCCAGTTCGTCCAAGAAGATGTCACCGTGGGCTCCACGAATGGGCCGCTGGGCGTGCGAGATAATCTTGCACTTCGTTCCGTCCCGGTTCTCCCATTCGATTAGCTGTTGCGGATCTCTCAGAATCTTCTTCTGGAACTGAAGGGGCAGCGCGCTAAGGAACTGCTTAACGTACTTGACCTTGTTCACAGCCTCTTCCTTCTTGTATGAAGTGAAGATTGCTGTGTAGTTCCTGTTCTGAGTCAGGATGCCACGAGCGAACGCCTTGGCAGCAAATGAGGCTGACATACCGATCTGACGCGCCTTGTTGGACACGTAGTTGGTCGAGCAGTCGAGGTGCCTCAGCTGATAGTCTTCCCACTCCCATTCGACACCCGGAGGCGCGAACTTATCCAAAACGGAGTAATCGAGGACACCATACATCAGGCCGGTTTCTGTACCGACGAAATCTAGGATGTCCTCCATCTCATCTGGCCGAGGGTCACGCTTTACAACTCCCAGCGGGGCCTCGGCATCCTCGTCATAAATAGACTTATGAAACGGGTCGTCATCGGGGGACGTAATGATCTCTTTTTCCTTGGGGGTTATTAACCCAGGTTTAACAATCTCGTCTGACGAGTCGTCCTTACCTGCTCCAAGAATGTCCTTCTCTTTATCGTCGCCCATTGACTACCTCAGTACCTCGCTTTCTTACCGAGGTATTTTCGTGAACGCCGGTCTCGCTCCGACATCATCTGTTTGAACTTACGATTGGTCGAAGTCGGAAGCGGTGCCCGAACAGGTGCCGCTGGTGCATCGTCGTCATCCTCATCGGACTCATCGACCACCTCGGGCTCCGGCTCTTCGGCTACTTCGTCTTCCTCGACCACCTCTACCTCATCAAGTCCGCCCTCTTCGACTTCGACTTCCTCAGACTCTTCGGCCTTGTCTGGGAACCAGTCGTTGTAGACTTCCTCGTCGGTATATGCGTACGTCGTGTCTTTATCTTCTGCCATGTCAGTCTCCGGTGATTTCCCACTCTTCCATCTCGAATTCTTGCTCCCACTCCCCGCCTTCATCCTCTTGGACGAATTCGGGTTGGTCCGCAGCTGCTTCCTCTTCCTCTTGAGCCTTCATACGTTCTTTGAATTCATCGAACGTCTCTCCATCCTTGACTGCGCTACGAGCCTTCTCCTTGAGGGATTCCTTCTTGCGCGCAGATGCCTTGAAGCGGCGGAACCGCTTCCGAGCCTGATTCTCGATGGCCGTGTCGTCGACACGCTCCGTAGCCTCTCCGCTATCCAGGCGGAACTGCTTCTCCATCTTGTCCCAGATGTTCATGAAGTCCTTGAAGCTCGCTGCCTGTGCGAACCGCTCCTTGTAGTTGACAATCTCTTGGATCGAGATGTCGTCGCGGTCGCCGAATTTTTCTTCGATGGCAGCTTCAGGATCACGCATGCGATCCATTAGCTCCAAGAACATTTGTTCGCGGATGTACCGGCGCTGTCTACGAGCGGTCTCGACCATTTCCGAGTCGTCGTAGCGCTTCTGGTTCTGCTTGATGTACGCCTGTACGTGTTCATTCTTCTCCAGCTTCCGGCGCTCATAAGGTGAGAAACCGAGTCGCTTGGCGATCTGCGGTGCCGAAAGGGTCGTGGTGACCTGCTGGAGTGCGAACTTCTGTTCTTTGGGAGAGAGATGATCGAGAGGGTCGTAGAACTGCTTCTGCAACGCTTCCCCGAGTTCTTTGCTTGGGGTGAGTGCGTTGTCACTCTCAGAGGAAGCGTCGGCGGGAGCGTCTTCACGCTCACTCACGTTGCCTCCTTTGTTGCTGTTATGATTTTACATCTACTGTTCTAACACAGTAAAGTTTGATTTTCAAAGTTCGATATGTAAACCGTCAAACCTCGGATGGATTGGCGGCGGCGCGGACGCACCGTTCCATGTTCTGGAATATGGAACAAGGGGTGGGTGATACAGGGGTTTATTGTTCGTCGTGAGAAACGGTGTCTGGTACTCGGTTTATTCGTCTTTTCCTCGATCTCCCTCTTGGTTTCGATAGTCTGATCGTCTTCTTACAGCCGGTTTCCAAAGCGGAATATAGTATGACCTTCGGTTGAACTCGTTTTAACAATTGATCTCAAGGCCAAAACTTTCCGCTAAAGGCCAAAAAAGTCCAAAAAAGTCCAAAAAAGATCGAAAAGAGGGTGAGATCGAGGATCTAACCTCGGAATTAACCCCGGTTAAAGCGTCGAGAAAATAAGTCGGGGCGCTCAGAAAATTATTTTGGTCTCAGCGGAAAAGTTGGCCGACTTACGCAATTCTTAATGTGAGAGGATGGCAGCACGGTGGATGGATACTGACAGGAGACCGATGATATGCGACATACTTAGGGTTAACCATGAGTGAACCAACTGAGAAAGACAAGATCAATCCGTTTGACTTTCAGATTACTGAGGGAATGGTCAAACGTCTGATGATGGATCTGGAGCCGCGCTTCAGAACTATCTTGGGCGACACCCTCGATACCTACGAAGAAGTGATCGAGAACTGTACCGTCGACAATGAAGGCGGCGGTATGAAGACGCTCTACAACGAGCGTGACAACGAGATCAACCTTTATACTACGCACGAGCGCTTCGTGGATACGGGGGTCGAAAAGATCACCGCTGAGATGCACGAGGTGGTCGCCGAGAAGATGCGCCAGATTCTGTCGCGTATCGGACTGGAGATGTGGATGGACTTTTTGTCGAAGGAGTACGATTTCACCCCATCTCAAAACAAAGTAGACCATGACGAAGCGGAAACTGCTGGGTAACAACAAATTCCAAACGGAGCTAAAGGAAGGTTCCAACTTGGAAGTTCTCAGCAAGGCCCGCCAGTGGTTCTCCGAAAAAGGGGTTACCGTTGAGCGCTATCTTTTCTGTACGTCAAATAAGGGGCGCAACAAATCGGCCCTTGATGAAGGGGATCTCCATGAGTGTGAGATCTGTGGCTGGAACCTCTATCGCATGGATGAAGAGAGTCGGTACAACACGTCGGCTGATATTAAGATCGTCCAGAAGAAGCACCTCATTTTCATCGACTCCTGTGGTCACAAGCACCACACCTGCTACGGCCTTAATAGGTGTCTTGAGAGAGCGGAGTTTAGCCTGGATGAAGACGCACCCCTGAGAGACGCTGAGTTCAACGCTCCGACGTTTAGAGAGCTGGCCCGACCCGAGCTTGACCTAGGTCAACTCGACGAGGCTGTGCGCAAGTCAATCGTTTCTGCATACAAGTCTAAAGTGGTTCCCTTCTTGGAGAAGTGGGCCAAGCAGAAGGTCGACAAGAAGAACGTGTACGAGTTCATCCTCAGCTTGCGGGTTATCGAGGATAGGTTCTTGTACCTGTACTGCAATAGCCAGCGCGAGGTTACCTTGCTGAAGCACAAGATTCTAACCATCATTGGAGTTGAATATGAAGAGTGACGAAGAGTACAAGGAAAGATACGGCGACGACCCAGAAGAGATCGTGGCCAAGCATATCACTCAGTCGTCGGACGAAGAGAAATACCTCGTTCGCACTACGGCGTCTGAGGTTTCAGCCTTTCAGAAAGCCAGAGGGGAGAGCTATCACAAGCTGCTCATTTCCGCTGAATTCTTTCACGGGTTGTACAACAGTAAGTTCAACATCGAGGACATCGATCCCGAGGACGTGACTATCACTATCGAGATTCCAGCGGACAAGTTTCAACGGGAGTGCAAAGCTGCTGTTGAGAACTCAAATGGAATATTTGTCAGCACCGACGAGAGCGAGGTTGAGAACGAACTGATCCAGTACGTTCCCAAGGTTGTTGTCGTCGATGACACGGAGGATGAAGATGAATGAAGCGACGCCTTACCTGCATGCCAAATTGGTTACCGCTGCCAAGGAACACTTCAGTGCCTTGGGGCTTATGACCAAGGAGGACATTCGTGAACAGATTTTGGTCAACAAGTTCTCCGTCAGGGAGACCGAGTTGGCTGTGAACCATTGCGTCGGGGCCGGGGCACTGGAACTGTACTATGTACCCGTGTGTAAGCACTGCGGCGGCAAGTCAGTCATTCAGGAGCACGACCCATCTTCGGAGTCCAAGCTCAAAGAGATCACTGGTACAGGGTATACCTGTCGACACTGCGTCGAGTTCCAGAAGGCAGTGACGCCGGTTGTGACCCGGTACGCGATTGCGCACGAGTTGCTGGGTGAGCCCGAAGAGGATTACGACCTCGGGCCAGGGCTGTGGAAGCGATTCGTCATGCGACTGAAGGCAGCTTTTGACTACGTCAAGACCGTGCTCGGAAGTATTTTCCTGTTTTTCATGTGGTGGAGACACAATGAGTAAGGCACGCCGTAAGATCAAAAAGAAGTGGAAGACCCTCCTTGAAAAGAAGGTGCGTGAAGCCTACCGGAAGGAGAAGTACCTCTGGGTGACACTGGAGATACCCGCTCTGCCCTACCACGACTTCGAAAGGGTCTACTTCCTGTTCAGGATCTTTTACTACCGTGAGAACGCCAAGCAGAAGAACGAAGACATCAACGATTTGGCGAACATCTTCGCTTATTTTGAGATGAAGGGCTCAAAGGTATTTGAGTTCGTAAGGCTTCGGATCGAGGACAGCTTCCCTGTGAACGAAGAGTTCACCGGGGACTCGTGGCCTGACTACAGGGCCTTCAACGCCATGATTCACGGCGTCGAGCGCAAGAAGTACGGTAAGGCGTTCGGCACCATCATGAAGGACTATCACAAGCTGTATGACGAGAGATTTGCGGAGTTTGACGAAGAGGTCGACAAGGACAAGGTTCTGTCGAGTATGCTGCATCTCGTGCGTGAATACGACGTGGCTGTTTTCAGCTACATGAAGGCGTTCTGGTACAAGCCGTGGTTGCAAGAACTGGCTCACGAGGAACGAATCCCACTCCCGACTCATAACCTATAGGAATGACATGAAGATTGAAGCACTAGAAGGTGTATTCCCAGACGAATGGATCGACATTCAGTTTCCTTTGGAGACAGATGGCAACCCTACGAATGGAAAGGAACTCATCGGTTTCAGCGTGCCCTATTTGGACAAAGGGTTCGTACAACTGATCGACTACATGGGGGACGACCGATCTATCTCGGAGGGAGCGCGAGCTTCTTTCCGTGGTGCAGCGTATGATGATGACGAGAAGAACCGGGGTCTGATCAACTACTTGGTTCGGCATCAGCACACGTCACCGGTTGAACTACCGGTGCTCCAGTTCCGTACCAAGATTCCGCTGTTTGTCCGGGCCCAGCATATCCGGCACCGAACGCAGTCCTGCAATTGGGAGAGCCATCGGTACTCCGAGGTTCGCCCCGAATTCTACGTTCCACCACTGGAACGCATCCGTTTGCAAGACGAGTGGAACAAGCAGGGCAGCGGAGAGCAGCTTGAGAGCGAGGTGAGGGCTGAGGTTCGCGAAGCCTTCATCAATCGGCACACGGAGCAAGTCGGGACGTACCAGGGTATGATCGAGCGTGGTGTCAGCCGTGAAACGGCTCGCGGCATCATGTCCACGAGCTTCTACACGACTGGCGTCTGGTCGATGAAGCTCAGGAATCTTTTCCACTATCTGAAGCTGCGGACAGACCCGCATGCTCAGGCCGAGATTCAGCTACTTGCTGGAATTGTTGAGCAATTTACAGCCAAGCTGTTCCCGATGGCCTACGAAGCTTGGAAGGAGTTTGAAAAGGGTGCGACATCCTTCTCAGAAGAAGAGATGGAGATCCTGACCCGGTACCTCAGTGCTGCGGACTTCAAGCGGTGGTTTCATGAGCACGAGATGCGTGACGAGGACAAGCTTGGAGGCTCGAAGGGCCGCGTCCGCGAATTTCTTGAGAAGGTCAGCCGCTAATCTGGGTTAACCCCGGTTAAAGGAAAGGAAACAGATTTGAAGAACTTCGTCATTGATACGAACGTCGTCATCAACGATCCCCACTGTATCTTAAAGTTCGGGGAGAACAATGTCATCATCCCACTGGTTGTCCTCGAAGAGATCGATAATTTCAAGAAAGGGAACTCATCTCGGGCCGGGGCGGCACGAACCGTAACCCGTCTTTTAGACGACTTGCGGGAGCGCGGTCGTCTGGATAAAGGGGTGGAGCTGGATAACGGCGGCACACTTATCGTGGACGCCGAGTTCCCGGAGGTGTTGTTCACCGACACCATCGACAAGAACAAGAATGACAACATCATCCTCCAGTCTGCCCTTAATTGGAGCAAGGGTGACAAGTACGATAACGTCGTGCTGGTCACCGAGGACATCAACCTTCGGGTCCGTGCAGACGGTCTCGGGGTGAACACTGAGGGCTACCAGAACACCCGCGTGGAAGACGTCTCGTTTTACGACGAGGTGGAGACTTACAGTTGCAGTCGTCAACTCATTGACGCGCTGTTTGCTGATGGGTACCTGTCCTATCCCGCAGTTCTACAGATCGAGGGTGAAAAGAGCCAGCTGTGGTCGAGGACACGCGGTAAAGACCTGACGAATCAGCACGCAGTTCTGGAACCTTGGGAGCAAGGGGCGACTGCGCTCATTCGTCACGAGTTCGGTGGCATCAAGGTCATCCGTCCTGAGACCATCAACGCCTACAGCGTCGGCCCACGCAATAAGGAGCAAAGTTTCGCTCTCGACCTGCTCATGGACCCGGACATCTCACTGGTGGTGCTCGCAGGCAAGGCTGGCTGCGGTAAGACGTTGCTGGCGCTGGCAGCTGGTCTTGAGCAAGTCATTGAGCCCGGAAGAGACCAGTACGGACAACTCATGATCTCTCGTCCCGTCATTCCAATGGGGCGCGACATCGGCTTCCTGCCTGGAACGCTGGACGAGAAGCTGGAGCCTTGGATGGCTCCCATCTATGACAACATGGACTACCTGCACCGAGGTGGTACCAAGGACACAAAGGGCAAGGAGGCCGTGGAGCAACAGATTCACTACGGCAACATCTCCATTGACGCCCTGAGCTACATCCGAGGCCGCTCGCTGTCGAACAAGTACGTCCTCATTGACGAGGCGCAGAACCTCTCGGCTCACGAGATCAAAACGATTGTGACGCGAGCCGGACAGAACACCAAGGTCGTGCTAACGGGTGATCCATTTCAGATTGACAACCCGTACCTCGACCACTATAATAACGGTCTGAGCTATCTCATCGATCGGATGAGGGGCCAAGAGATGTTCGGCTCGGTCGCCCTGCTCGATGGTGAGCGGAGTGAGCTGGCTGAAGCCGCTGCAAAACTACTGTAGTCACGAGGGTTACGATGGCGATTAGCGATTTTGAGAGCGACATTCCCCAGCTGAAGTGGAAGTTCATTGGCACCGGGCCCAATGGGGAAAAGATGTATCAGTTCAAGAAGGACAAGCACTGCATCGCGGGCATTATCAGGTGTTACCCCGATGAGAAGAAATGGTTGGTCAAGCTGAAGGTGAAGAACACGAAAGGGAAATCCTTCACCTACGAGTTTGAAGACATTGAAGGCCCGGTCATCGCTGTCAATGATGCCTTTCATGCTTGGACCTCTTCTATCATTGACGTCCGAGGACACATGGGCAAAGAAGAGTCCGATCTGAAGCAGTGGTTGAGATCCTTTCGTAACTAGTTAGTACCCCCACCCGAAAAATTTGAGAAGGAGGATCGCATGTCCCCAAAGGACAGAAGGTTCATGGTATTGGTATACAGAGCCCAACGTAATACCGGGGGACACATGCGGCCCCACCACGTAATAAATAATCAGAACATGGCCACGCCGTCAAAGAGGGAATGTCATGTCATCCTAAGCGGGTGGCAGGTCCAAGGGTGGTACGAATATTCAACCGCCGATGACGGCATTGAGAACGGCCTTCTCACAATGGAGGGAAGGCTAGTGGCCGCACGCATTGTACGCGAGGTCCACATCATGAAGCATGATAAGCAAAAAGAAGAGCTCGAGCGACGATTCCTTTTTATCCTGGGTTTTCTACTGGCATTGAGCACAGCAGTGTTCATGTTCGGGAATCTGTGGAGGTTACTCCACTAGGTCGCGTGTGAGATAAAAGTTTACCACGGGACTTATGAGTGATTCGCAACAAGAAGACTGTCCGCGCATCGAGCGACAAGAGCTAGGGGGCATTCGTATCAACTTTGAAAAAGACAGGATACCGGAGACAATGAAGGATTTTGAAAAAATGGACGAAGAGGCGAGTAGTGAGTTCGAAAAGTTTTTCAATAGGGTTTCACTTGCAGCTATCTTTGGAATCTGTGTATTTGGACTGTTAGGTCTGGGTGCTCTCGCGGTCGTGACTTTCTTCGTGTACAGCTTGCTATAGGGCAGACATGCATAGTGATAAATTGATGGCTAACAGGAGTCACGCCGTGAGGCGTTACATGGACGAGGTGCTGAAGCATCTTCCACTGGACGTGGAGTGGCGCATGCGGGTGAATGACGTCGCCTTCGTGCGTGCGCGTAGTAAGAAGGCCGTAACAATCAGTTCGGCTGACGTCGTCGGTCTGCTCATCGATCCAGTGGACCATAGAGAGATGGCTCAGGACATCCTGGATGGATTAGGCCGAGGTCTCAAAGAGGATGGGTACACGCCTGACTGGAAGGCGCGACGGGTTAACTGTTGGGCCGTCCAGAATCCTCCCGAGGGCCTAGAGATCGAGGTGTACCGCGCCCGCCTGTCCAAGAACGGATACCGGGGGCAGGTCACGGCCAAGACGAGGAACCGAAACGGAACGCTGCTACTCACCGACGTACTACCAACAGCTGACGAAGCAACGAAGCAACGAAGCAACGAAGCAACGAAGCAACGAAGCAACGAAGCAACGAAGCAACGAAGCAACGAAGCGTTGCAGTGGTTTTGCGAAAGCCTACGCCCTCGCGCTCGAAGCCTTCAACGGTGAAAGCGATGGCACAGAGATTGCATTACAATGCGGTTGAACTATTCCGCCATTTGTGAAAAAACCTCTTGACACGCCTCACAGGTTGTGTATAATGGGGCTCCCGGTTGATCTCCCGTTCAGCGGTTGAGGCCAGCCGGGTCAGAGCTTTCGAGGTAGCAGTCGGAAACTTTGAGAAACCCCTTGACGCCAAATACTGGCCGATGTATAAAGGGGTCAGCCGATGTGATTACTGACGAGTTCCCCACGAGGTCGTCGGCGAGATTCGAGAGCGTCGTGCGCCCGGACGCAACGGGTTGCGGCTCAGGTCGGTGACAGACACGCGGAGTGGCACCTGATGCTAATAAGGTGTAAGCGAAGCCGCTGTAGCAAGCGGTGGAACTATCTGCCACCGGGGTTCGACTCCCCACGAATCTTTGAGTTAACCCCGGTTAACTCCATGATCTTTGAAAAGTTAAGAGCAAGTTCTTTGCGTCGGACGAGACATGGTGTCCACGGTGGCTGTAAACCACTGGCTCTATGAGCGTGGTGGGTTCGATTCCCTCCCGGCGCACTGGACGGAGCGACTGTCTGCTCGGTAGATATACCGATACGGCACCGCATCAAAGCACACGGTAACGGCTGGGCTGGAAGATGGAGGATACTCCTGAATCTGGCGGCGAGTTCGGGATTAGCTTTGTGCGATCCGAAGGGAACTGACCCCCACCGTCCAACCATTATGGTACCTATAGTTCAGCGGTAGAACACCGGCCTGTGACGCCGGTTGTCGTCGGTTCAAATCCGACTAGGTACCCTGCCCTAAGTTCCCAAAGCCCTTATCAAAGAGGGTTGTGGATACGGGCTACGCTGGTTGGAAACGACCAGACTTGTGGCAGCAACATGAAGGGCGTAAAAACCCAAGCTGGTGAACCGGATATCCAGAAGGGCGGGCGTGCAAGCTCTGTCTCAACGGTAACACCGAGACTAGTCAGGTGGAGATCCTGACCCGGTTCACACAAGGGGGCGCACTGGTTTCGACGTGATGCCTTTGAAGCCCATGTAGCATGTCGAGAATGGTTCTCATCTCGTTAACTGAAGGACCAACGTCAAGTGACAACGACAATGTCATTAATCTGAATGACTTCCGCGAGGAAGCCCCTCAGACGATGGAGCGTGCGGCTGCATAAGCCCACCCTCCCCGGTTCGTAAGGATTCGCTTGGGATAACCCACGAGCCGACGCCAAACCAAGCTATGGCCTTTGAGAGCCGCCTGACTGGAACTACTCATCGGACAGACACAGGATTCCGAGTCGCACCAAGGGCCTTGTTAGCAGGCGACCTTGGCTGGCTATCATACGCTGACTAAACATGTAGAGCATGGAGTGGATACATCGCGGACGCGGGTTCGATTCCCGCCGCCTCCACTAGACCAGTAGAAGGGTCAAACAGTTGTAGCGTGTGCCCCAGCGTCTTCTACAGGGGTCTCACTTAACCTAGGACAACAGGAATCTCAATGAACCTGAAGGAACTTTACGAGAAGAAGCAGTCTGGAGAGATGGAGGGAACCAAGGTGGTTCTCTACAACGACCGTTCCTACCTCGGCTGCGCTGACAGAGATAAGTTCGATGACGACATCGAGCTAGACAGGGCGTTTGACGAGCTGAACGAGGACTGGAGCAACGCACATCCCAGCGAGCTGTTGAGACAGGCGCTGGACCTGTTGGGCATCCCGTACGACTACGTTTGAAGAATTGCTGAATAGCTCAGTCGGTAGAGCGGTGCCCTCATAAGGCATGTGTCACGGGTTCGAGTCCCGTTTCAGCATTGGGAAAGCGAAACTTATTAGACAATAACTAGACTGGGGAGTCCGTTGTCGTCTGAGCAGTAAGTCTTTCCCCCGAGCAGTAGAAGCCAAAAGGTAATAGGCGAGGGTATAAAGTTGGAGCTAGTGGAGACGCTATGATGCTCCAGCGAGCGAGGGCGCAACGGCGTCGGAGAACCCGGAATGTGGGAGTCGAGACCCCACCTGCTCAATACTCGTAAGCGCGGGGTCGCTCCCTGTGGCTGCGGGGTGAGGGTAATCAGCGCGGCGTACGAGCGTTGTAAGAGGCAATCAGGAGGTCGGTGGTTCGAGCCCATCCCTCTCCGTCAGGTAGGGTAGCTCAGTGGTAGAGCGTCTGACCCTCGCGCCCCAAACCACCTTGTTAAGCCTCCTTGCAGCGCCCTATGGCCTAGCTTCGGGCCTGTGGGACTAAGGGGTCGTGCCCGAGACTTAGGTCTCAAATTATGGCAGGAGGCAGAGCGGTGGTTCTAGGTCGATGACGGTAATTGGCAACCACTCGGATTCCAAATCCGTGACTCCGGGTTCGAGTCCCGGTCGACCTGTCTTGCCCCCTTAGCTCCAATTGGCAGAGGCATCGCACTTAAAATGCGTACAAGTCCGGGTTCGAGTCCCGGAGGGGGCACTTAACCTAGACTAAAGCTGCACGAGTGACACAATGCCAGACAAAGATTACTTCATGGAGAGATACAGGCGGATTATGAAGGAAGCCAAGGTGAAACTTGGTGGCACTTGTAATCATTGCGGTTGCGACGATCTTGATGATCTTGAGTTCGATCACATCGATCCATTAACTAAGGTTGACGCTATCTCCAATTTAGCCACGGGATCAAAAGAAGCCTTTGACAAGGAGCTTGGGAAGTGCCAACTCCTTTGCAATAGCTGCCACGCCGAGAAGACGGCAGAATACCTCAGCGAAGTTAAAACAAAGCCTATCAAGCACGGCACTGTTTGGGCCTACAATGGTAGAGGATGTCGTTGCGAAAAGTGCAGACAGGCTAAAAGAGAGTCTAGGTAAGATGGAGGGTTGGCAGAGCGGTAATGCACCGGATTTGAAATCCGGCGAGCGCGAGAGCGTGCAAGGGTTCGATCCCCTTATCCTCCTTTCGGGAAGGCAAAATGGAGCCTTGGTTGACTCCAGACCAGTAAGTCCTTCCCGACCACCGGAGCGGTGGCTGAACGGTTAAGGCAGCAGATTGCTAATCTGTAGGTGCTATGTCATCTGTGAGTTCGAATCTCACCCGCTCCTTCTGCAAGGATAGCTCAAAGGTTAGAGCGGTGTGCTACTTGGTGGTCCAGTAATGGCAAACCAACGAGCACATGGGTTATCAAGGTTCAATTCCTTGGCCTTGCACTGCGCCCACCAATCGTTCATTTTGGTAGGAGAATGCCTAAATGAGTGACAATAGAAGTACGCCATGTTACCGGCATCTGTGGGCTGCTTAGGTGGCATGGTCTGGGAAGGTAGCAGAGTTGGCACATGCGACGGATTGCAACCCCGTAGACATGGGTTCGAGACCCATCCTTCCCTCTTGCATCGGTAGCTCAGTTGGTAGAGCACTCGGTTGAAGCCCGAGGTGTCACAGGTTCAACTCCTGTTCGGTGCATTGCGATGTGCAACACCAGTCAAGGTTTATTGGTCCGAGACGCAAACCGAGTTAGTGGAGGTTCTAAACCCTTAGTATGGAGGATAGAACCGGAGAAGCTATGATATTCGGCATAGGTGGCCTACAAGCACGCACATCGCACATGGCAGGTTAGTTCAACAGGTAGAACGCTGGACCGATAATCCGGTAATTGGGGTTCGAGTCCCTAACCTGCTACTGCATACAACTGGAGACCCCTAGGGAAGCCTTCGGGTGGAAGGAGTTGTTGAAGGTTGTACGCGGTCGAGCCACGGACCTTAAAAACGGATGGCTGAGTGACGGGTAACGGTGCTGACTGCGACCCGGAGCAAAACATAGACCAGTCGGAGAGAGGTGACGCACAGTGGGAGTGCCGGGGTAGCTCCCTGCCGTGGGTTCGATTCCCACACAGGACGGTCCATTGCGGGTTCGATTCCCGCCCCTCTCTTGTCAGAACGCAGGTGGCAGAGCAGGTGAATGTCGGCCCCCACGGCGGGTTGCCTGAGCCGGTCGGGGTTCATGACCCGGCTCTCAGGGCGCGAGTTCAAGTCCCGCCCTGTGTTCTGACAACCTCTTCTGGTTTCGGCAGTAAAACGAAACCAGAACTGGTTGCTTGCCGAGGACCATGCGCGCATGGAGGTACCGCTGGTTTGTATCCGGCGGAAGTAGGTTCGACCCCTACCCTCGGCTTGGACAACGGAGTATAGCGCCAAAGGAGTAGGTTTTGAGCTTAAAAGAATTAGAACTAAGAGAAGGAGAAGTAGCTAAGTGGGTTCCATCCTATGAGAACTCGTATTCAGTTACCAATCGTGGTAGGGTTTTCTCATTTCACAAAAGACACCGCACACCATACGAGATGAGGCCCAAGAGCGACGCCCACGGTCATCTGAGACTTGAGTTATCTAAGAATGGGGAGATCGAGCACTGGTTTGTTCACAGACTAGTTCTCACGGCTTTTAGGAGACCTGCAAGGGAGGGAGAAGTTTCGCGCCACCTCGATGGTTGCCCTACCAACAATAATATTGAGAACCTTAAATGGGGCACCCATATAGAGAACAGAAGGTTGTGGGATAGCAAGGACTGTAAGAATCAGTGCGAACTAGCTCGCATGTTTAACACCTCTAATTCCAATATCCATCTAATAGTCCACCGTAAAAGTTGGACTGGTGTAGAACCAGAGTAGCGTATCTGGGCGAGGGCCACATGGCAGGCCACCTGATTTGGGGTCAGGATATCTTGTGGGTTCGAGTCCCACCGCCCAGACTAGTATTAACCCCGGTTAAGGGAGGTAGCGATGAACACAAGTGATATTAAAGAGGTGGGGATTCACAACCACCTCTTACAAAGGATGGTCGCCCCCTGTGTGGAAGGCTTCACGGCGAGGGGCACGGCAAGGGAGACATGAAGAAGCTCTTCTCTTCGGTCATTGAAGACCCGGAAGAATGGAGCGGCCACAAGATCTTGGGCGAGTTCGCCGAGAAGGTCATCGAGTTCGAGGAAACGGGGCCACGAGACGAAGCTGTGAACTACAGCGTCTTCGGGAGAGCAAAAACGGGGCCACGAGACGAAGCTGTGAACTACAGCGTCTTCGGGAGAGCAAAAATGGGGCCGACCCCAGGGCCCCGTTACGTAAACAAGAACTCCGGCTCCCCGGAGTTCGCAGCACACCCTGAAGCCGTCACGGAGGCCGCGTATGCGGCTGCGCAGTTCCATCAGTAGACGGTCCTGCCCTGGGCACGGCGTTAAACTGCTCTTGGTCTATCCCTAATGGTAGGGGTACTGATGAGGTCCAGCCAGGCCGAAACCAAAGGAGAGGGACGCATGAACGTCTATGTCGTCACACACGGAAAAGCCGTCAAGGGCGTCTTCACGGAAGAAGAAGACGCCCAGAAAAATTGTGAGCCTGGAGATCAGGTTCACACAGAGAGCATTGAGATCGATGCTCACGTTCACGTAGTCGGAGACGACTTAAACTACGTGAGCATTGAGAAGGTGTGTGTGGGAACACACACCATTGTCGGCGACGAGGTCGCCACCACATTCACGGATGGAGGTGGTGAATACACGCACGACCCCGCTGAGGGCTGTGCGTAGTACATCGGGATCTACTGGCAGGGAGAATGGCTCCCTGCCACACAAAAGGAGATTAAAATGGAGATCATCAACTTGACGCCACACACGCTCAACATATTCTCTCCCGAGGGAGAGGAGCTTATGACAATCAAACCGTCGGGCGACATCGCCCGAGTAGATGTCAACATGGAGGGGTCGGGCACATTGCCCGGCCCCATCCCCACCTACGTCGCCACCTACGGCGACATCGAGGCCTTGCCCGCCCCCGAGGCGGGCAAGGCCTTCATTGTGTCTGGCCTCGTCGAGGCCGCGACGTCGCGGCCCGATGTCTACGCGCCCGGAGAGCTGCTCCGGGACCCCGATGGGCGCCCGAAAGGGTGCGTCGGGATGAAGCAAACCTAAGTCTTCGCAGGTGACTCGCCGCCTGCCCTACGGGGAAAGCGCGAGGGGTGCTAGGCCCGACTGCAGAAGCGCGGTCGTGGGGCTCGGCGAGAACCTGTTTTATGGGACGGGAATTCCGGCGGCGGTTGTGTTCATAAATAAGGACAAGCCGGCCGAAAGACGGGAGAAGGTGCTGATTGTGAACGGCGAGAAGAACTTCGCTGACGGGAAGAACCAGAACCGGCTTGAGGACGAGCACGTGTCGAAGCTCGCCGAGGCGGTTCATCGATATGAGGATCAGGACCTGTTGGCGCGGGTGGTCGAGGTCGTGGAGAACCATCACAACTTCGCTTGGAAGGAGGAACACGACGGTGAAGAACTCATCGTCCACCGAAAAGGTGCGACTCCGGCAAACGAAGGCGAACTCGGTATCATCCCGGCTACGATGGTCGATGAGGCCAAGATTGTCAGCGGAAAAGGGGAAGCCAGTTCCCTGAGAAGCGCTGCACATGGTGCCGGACGCGCCATGAGTCGCACAGAGGGTCGGAACACCTTCAGCTGGAGTGATGTGAACAAGCAGCTGGACGAGAAGGGTGTAACCCTTCTGAGTGCCGGTCTCGATGAGTCACCGGGTGTCTACAAGGACATTGACGAAGTGATGAGTCATCAAGAAGACTTAGTGGAGACGATCGGTGGTTTCCAGCCCGTGATTGTCAAAATGGCAGACGACTAGGAGAGACATGAGCATCTGAGGTGAAACCAAGTACGTCGTCAACTGGTCAACTACCATTTGCGGCTACCGCATCCGTTACGAGCACAGGTCGAAGGACAACCCGGTGGGGAGGTTCGGAGCATGCTGGAACTGGAGGCTAGGAATGGCGTTCAGCCGCAGGAGTGCCCATTTCTACCTGTTGGTATCGACTCTCATGATCACAAAGATGAAGAAGGAAGAAGATGAATGACAAAGGACTGATGGATCTCAAGCACGCTCGACCAGAAGTGGAACTTATCGGACGCGACGGTGCCGCCATGAGTGTGGTCGTCAGCTGTAAGCGAGCGGCCCGCAAATTCGGGTGCAGCAAGGCAGCTGTTGAGGCACTGAGGAACGAGATGCTGGAGGGCGACTACCAGCACGTCCTGAATACGGTTGACAAGTATTTCACGGTACAGTAGAGTAAGAGATGAACCGGCCACGAGTCCCCTAGGTGCCAACCCGTGCCTATGGGAGTCAGCCCACGGTGGGCATTGTTACCCGGTGGTCGGAGGGTTCAGTTGGGAACGGTTGCTGCAAATTAACCCATTCATACCCTATAGTACATAAACGGTGTCACTACGACGGTCGCAATGCGGAGCAGCGCGGGTTCGATTCCCGCACCCAGCATCTTTTAACCCCGGATAACAGGGAGTCACGATGTACACAGATCTGAAGAAGGAATGGCTTAGACGGCTGAGAAGCGATGAGTACAAGCAGGGCACAGCAAGGCTGTGTGGTATCGAGACGACTGGTGATGAAGAGGTCAAACGCTTCTGTTGCCTCGGGGTCGCCACAGACATGGCCGCTGAAGAAGGGGTTGTCAGGTGGGACGAGACGAGGCGCAAGGAGACCGAAGTTGGTATCGAGCAGTTGCCTGTAGTCGCACCGGGTTCATCAATGCCTGAGACCGGCCTGTTGAACAAAGAGGTGATGAACTACATGGGGATACCGGAGAGCAACCCCAGCCTCAAGCTCGGAGACATCTTCAGGGTCTTAGAGAACCGGTACACACAAGATGAAATCCTGGACAAGTTGGACTGGAGTGAGAGTGAGAGGGGAGCCTACGACTATCTATCTGAGTACCCGGTTCCACTAGCTGAGGTGAACGACTCCGGGTTCACCTTCGAAGAAATCGCTGATGTCATCGAAGAGTTGCTTTAACCGAGGTTAAGAATGGGTAGGTCAACAAAGATCACGCTGGCCATCGCGGCTGGCATCATTGGACTCATCGTACTGCCCTTTGCATTGACCGGGCTGGATTTAGCCCACTTTGCATTCTGGGCACCCAAGTACGAGGATGCCAAACGGGAAGTCTTCGAGGAGACGCAGTCGTACCAGCACGGTATGTGGCGCGACCTGCGTAACCTGAAGATGGACTACAAGAAGGCCGAGCCGGGTAGCCCGGAGCGGCGAGTTATCAAGGGGACCATTCTTCACCGAGTGGCACCCGTGGATCGCGAGGACATTCCAAGCGATCTGTTAGTGTTTATCAAGCAGTTGGAGGACCAGTGAAGAAGTTGTTTTACGTAATGTTCGCCCTTATCATCGCAGGCATCGTCAGTGTCGTGTTAGTCGGCTGTGAGAAGTCGGCCAATACACAAAGCGCCGATGAGGTTCAGAGACAGCAAACGGCCCAGCTTCAACAGGAAGCGACTGGTCAAGTCGGGATGCCGGGAATCACAAACTTCGCGGAACTCAAGGCCGTCAAACAGATCATCGAGGCGCGGGACAGCGAAACCGTCACCTACACCTACACGGTGGACCGAAGTGGTGGCCTGCACTTCGTCTGTCAAAGCATGGGCTTCGGAATCCCGTACTCGACTCAGATGACCAACCCGGAGAAGGATGAGTGGCGAAGCAAGCGCCAAGGGGTGGCAGGGGTGGTGAAACCTCAGCCGGAACCCAACGGCCTGTTCATGCCGGACAACGTGTCGGCTACTTGGATTCTATGCCTCGATAAAGAAAACAGTGGCGTCCGTCCGGTCTACTCCGAACCCGAACTCATAGTCTCACCCTTTGAACTCCAGTCCGTAAGTCAGTACCAAGTAGAGAAGTGAGCGAAGGGGCTGAACAAGCTGAACAAGAGTAATCAGGTGTCAGGGGCAACCCGTCCCTGACCAACGGAGGACAATACGAGTTACCGGCCCGACCCGTTTCGCGACTTGTTTCAATAAAGGAGTTTGATATGACAGTACCGATGAAGAAAGCTGTAAAGGAGCGGTGGTTGGAGGCCCTGCGAGACGAGGAGGAGTACACACAGGGCAGGACTATTCTACGCAGTAGTACCGATGAAGACTGCTTCTGCTGCCTCGGCGTCCTCACCGACCTCGCCGTTCAAGAAGGCGTGGCCGAGTGGCGACGGGACAAGTGGGGTGGCTGGAAGGCTGAGGAGAGAGACGTTCTTCGGCGTCCTGATTGACCCGGTGTTGAAATGGGCGGGCCTCAAGGACTGGTCGCCGACCGTGGACAAGTTTGATGCCGCCAAGGCGATGGGGTTGACCAAAGCCGAGATCGACGCCAAGGTTGGTCGCAATGGCTCACGAGTCGGTCTGATCGAGTTGAACGACTACGGGTTCACCTTCGCACAGATTGCGGACGTGATTGAGCACTGCTTCCCCGTGGACGAAGCTGAATAACACGGTTTATATCGGGTCGCGCCGCCGATAGGGGCGCACGAGGATGTGACAAGGATGTGATACCTGACTTGGCATAAGCCCATCTCGTAACACCACTGCCACCAAGCGCGAGTGTGGAAGATGGAAGCTTCGAGATAGCTGGCGGTCACCCGCAGACCGTTAACCGAAGAGGCAACGTAATTGGAAGGCCGGATTTCCGAGAGGAGTCCGGCCTTTTGTCGTTCTTGGTGTGAACACGGTTTTGAAGTTAGGCTGGCGTCATTTTTAAGAGTTGACCTTATTGCACAGAGGCGTGAAAAACTGTAACAAGTGGTGAAAAGTGATCGCTTATATTCATGGACATGAATAACAGTTCGTTGAAAGTCGGAGGTGAACGCTGAGTTGAACACCATGTTCACTTCAGTGAAAATAACCGGGGTTAAGTGGGCATGGTGTGACAACAGGGTTGGAAAAATTGGTCGCATTTCTGAGATCGTCAGGCGCTACTCTGAGCAAAGCTCAGAGTAGATTCTTCCACACCGAGCCGAAATTCCAAGACGGGCACCTCATCTTCGATGAGGTGAATCTGGTGGCCCACCGCAGCCCTAACAGGGTATCACCGACAGTGGCAACGTAACTGGAAGGCCGCTTCCCAAGTGGGAGGCGGCCTTTTGTCGTTTGGGGTGACACCAGTTCCTAATTTTTGGTCGCGCTATTTTTTCGAATCGGGGGTCTTGGCTTAACCGGGGTTAATTGGTGTGACACCAAGGTTGAAAAATTGGCGGCGTACTCGTGATCGGCAGCGGAGGCCCTGTGAGTAGGTTTACAGGATGCATCCACACAACTGCTAGCCACCCCTGCCACCCCTGCCACCCCAGACACCACGAGCGCCCCGTAGGCAAAGAGCGTCCAACACAGCCTAGAACTCAACGGTCACCGCATAAGACAAAAA